>Ga0182742_1000572_pt1 | contig 55969 bp, 50 predicted proteins | sample eDN5th37CBELigMG_FD_128880 | JGI IMG/M metagenome (GOLD analysis project Ga0182742, IMG submission 128880) | Enriched Miracle-Growth compost microbial communities from Emeryville, California, USA - eDNA 5th pass 37_C BE-Lig MG (version 2)... ...
GAAGTGGTATCGGCAATAAATCCACTCGCCATAATGAATGGGAAGATCATGGCTTCTTTAAAATTCAAATTACGAACCATGGCAAGTACAATGGGAGTCAGAATAAGAGCTGCCCCGTCATTGGCAAATAGGGCAGCCACAATGGCCCCTAAAATGCTGACATAGACGAACATTTTGATTCCGTTGCCCTTTGCGGCCCTTGCCATATGTAAGGCAGCCCATTCAAATAATCCGATTTCATCTAATATTAAAGAGATAAGGATAATGGCAACAAATGATAATGTTGCGTTCCATGTAATGTCTATTACTGCTAAGACATCACTAAATCCGACAACGCCAACCAAAAGGGCAAGAAGGGCTCCGCCACAGGCGGACCACCCGATGTTCAGGCCCTTCGGTTGCCAGATCACTAAGATAAGTGTTGCTAAGAAAATAGCTGATGCTAATATTGCGGTTGTCACTGTACTAACCTCCATTAGTCACACGAGATGCGCAGTCCCTGTTCTTCTAGTTCTTTTAGTTTAAAGTCTTGGTTTGGAAGATGATCCAGCAGGCTTTGAACTAACGGATAATAGTCGCTTTTTTTATTCAAAGAATAAATGATCCATTGGCCTCTTCTTGTTTCTCCAACTATTCCAGCATCTTTTAGCTTACGTACGTGTTGGCTAATAGCAGGCTGACTCACTTTAAAGATTTCAACAAATTCACAAACGCAACAATCATGAGAGTCTAAAATTTTTACCATTGTTAGACGCGTTTTATCACCCAATAATTTTAAAATTGTCGCAGCTTTTTCTATATCAACAGTTAATACTTGCATGAAAACACCTCCTAAATTCACCCAAGCATTAATATATAATAATTCACTTATATAATCAATAAAGATGATTGTTTGTTTATTTTTTAATCCATTTAATTAATTTATTCATATAGTCTGAAATAACAGAGTTTCCTTTATAATAACGTAACAGAACTATTGAGATACAAAAAACAATAAACATAAAAACTAATGAAGGCAGGATATTTAGTAGTATTTTCTACACCCCCATAATTAGAAAATTGTAATACACTCATCCACCGAATCTCGATCGCACCAGATATAATTCTTTAGTTCAAAAGGATTGACATTAAGGGCAGTTGCGATTTTTTCGATAAAATAGTCAGTTGGATGTATTTTGCTTAGTTCAAGTCGTTCGACCGTTTTTTCATCCGTTTTTAAAAGCAAAGCTAATTCAGAAGTTGTCATCCCCAACTTTTCACGAAGTTCTTGAATTTTTATTCCATACCCTGAACAAGGTTCATTTAACATTCAAAAGACCCTCCTTAAATTAATACATTAATATATAACGATTTACTTATATAATATTATGCTTATGTATTGATTACAAGTATTTTTTTTATTAACTTTTAGTAAAAGTGTCCCCGAGGGAAGAAAAAAACCGTCCCATTGGACGGGCTTCTTAGAGTTCTCCGTAAGGGAGACACAGGTCTATAAATTAGATCGTATCAGTCGGAGTACCAAACATTTAATTGATGTTGGTACCTAGAGATCTTGATTATATAAATTGAATCACAAAAAATGAACTCCTCCCCTAAATAAAAAAAGGCCTGTAGATGTACCTTAACGATAAGGAATTTCTCTACAAGCCTAAGGTCTATCGGTTTAGGGGAATCCGTTATATTTTTTATTTAGGTAATATCTTTCTTCTTTTCATCATACTTATCTTTTGCTTCTTCAAGAATATCAGATGTTAACTCCCTAGTTGATTTCTTGAACTCTCCTAGTGTTTGACCAAATGCCCTTCCGATTTCAGGCAGTTTTTTCGGTCCAAAAATTACTAAAGCTATAATTAAAACCAAAATTAATCCTGGCACACCTATATTTGATAACATCATTACACCACCTTAGTTTTTTCTAATATCTCTCGACCGTTGTCTTATTTGTAAAAGTTTCTTTCGTTAATTTTTTGATTCCTGCATGAGTGTTTTTAAAGTGAGCACCGTTTCGCTTAGAACGTATACTCGATTGTAATTGATTAACATATTTAAATGGATAAGCAAATACAACAGCTAGTACTCCTTTTGGTACCACATCAGTGACATCTGCAACCACTTCTAACTCTCCTAACTCATTATACAAACTCACCCAATCACCAGATTGTATACCTTCTTTACCTGCATCATCAGGATGGATTTGAAGTTCTACTTCAGGGATTTGCTCAATAAGATGTGGAATCCACCTAAAGGTATAACCACACTGCCAAATAGCGTTATAACGAACCGTTGAAAGATAATATGGATATTCATTATTTGGACGAATTTCTGGTGGCAGAAAGGTTGGTTGGTCTCCTTCCCAATTTTGGTCGTATGGCTGCAATCTCGCTTTTCCATCCTCAGTTACAAACTGTTCTGTGTACAGTCTTGGTGTACCGATGATTTCACTACCCTGCTTTACTAAAGGGATTTGAATCCCACTTGTACCAAGGTTACGAATCCATTCATAATCAACTAAATCAAAACCTAAATGTTTTCCATCACCTGAATGCTTATATTCTTCAAAGACCTCAGAGCTGTCGTTCCATTGATATTGACTTACGTCAATTAAACCATGCTTTTCACCTAACCGTCTGGCAACCATTGCAATAATCTCCCAATCAGGCTTCGCTTCGCCAGGTGCATCCATAAATTTAGAGTACATTCTTAAACGTCTTTCAAGGTTCACTCTCAGGTAATCCCATTCGCCCCATGCAGCTGATGGTAAAATAACATCAGCAAATTCTGATGTTTCGTTCTCATAGATTTCATTTATGATCATAAAATCTAATTTTTCCAGTCCTTTACGGAATTCATTGACATTTTGTGTCGTTGACATTGGATTAGAATCAATAACCCATAAAAGTTTTACCTTACCATCTACTACCGAATCCCAAACATCTGGACGATCGGTAGAATTCGCAATAGGATTGGCCACACCATTTAAAATAGCCTCTTGGTGGCCACCTTGTCGTCCAATCGAACCACCTTCAATTCCAATGTTGCCTGTTATAAGGTTCAGGTTTGCATACACACCAACTACTTCATCATTTTGTGTACCTTGCCAAATAACACCTTTTTCAAAAATAGTCAGTATACCCTTTGCCTTTGCAATCAGCTCTGCAGTTTTCTTTATTGTACTTGCTTTAACACCAGTGATATTTTCAACATTTTCAGGCTTATATTTTTCTTGTGTTACGACAGACTTCAACGCATTAAAGGAAGCCTCATTAACTCTGTCCTTAATATACTGTTTATTTTCAAGGCCATTTGATAATATATGATGCATAATTGAATTCACCAATACAACATCTGTACCTGGAACGAGTTGTAAATGGAAACCATTTTGTTCAGCATTTCTTGAAGCTAAGGTTTTACGAGGATCAATGACAACTAGTTTTTTTCCATCTCTTCTAGAAGAGAAAATACGATTATATAAGACGGATCCTGTTTCATAGGTATTCGCCCCGGCTAATAGAACAACTTCAGCAATTTCTGCATCTTCATAGGAATATAGCATAAATTCCGTTGAGCCAAAAATATCCTCATAAGAAGGGACCTCTGACGCAAACTTAGGTCGGTTATGAATAGCTCTATGTGGAATCCCTTTTTCCGGTTTAAGTGCAGGGTCATAAAGCCCCACTGGTTTTGGTGAAAAGGCAAATTTACATCCTACGTAGTTATTTTCTGGATTTTCGTGGTCTGCTTGCCAAATCCCAATTCCACCAGGACCGATGTTTTAATTGTGTCAGCGATTTTGTCTGCTATTAAATCAAGAGCTTCGTTCCAGCTAACTTCAACAAAAGAACCATCTTTTTTTATTTTAGGCATTTTGACACGATTCGTTGTATCTGTTAGTGGTTGTTTACTATCCGAATAAATGGCCAATGCATTTGTTCCCCCGCGAATGGAGTGATCACCTTTATTTACAATACACTCACGATCCGGAACAATGGATACATAACTTTCAACACCTTCAATCGTTGCAACAGATATGGTTTCAGGTCCTGGCCACGGTTCTCCCATAGCCGGTTTTGGCCAACTTCCGCCATCTGATTGTGTTTCATTTACAGGCCATACTGTTACATTATATCCGCAGCCTACACAGCAATATTGACAGACTGTGGTAAATTTCTTTGCTGTATCTGGCGGGATTGGCAACGATTGAGTATCTTTAAGCCCATTTCTAGTAATCTCCTCTGCTAGTACTTCCTTGTTTAATAAAAATGACGCTGCACTTCCTGCTAGGGTTGCTGCTCCAATCGTTTTGATTGCTTGTCGCCTTGTTATATTTTTTTTAAAGAACTCCAATTAGTTCTCCTCCTTTCTTAAACTGGTTCTCCATCTTGAAGATTATTTCGATATCCATAAATTAAACCTTCCACCCCTATGGAAAAAACCTCATCATTTTCAATTTTTAATAAAATCCGTGGCAATGAAGCCTTTCCCTGACCAATGACAACGCTTCCATGAAAGGACGGATCATACGTAGTTTGGTGACATGGACAAAAGAATGTTTTCCTTGTTTCGTCATAATTTGCGGGACAACCCATATGCTGACAGGCACGATTATAAGCAACAATACTTTTATTTGGTCCTACACCGCCAGGAACTTCTTCACCTAAATCTACTAAGTAATTCCCTTGTGTTTTTAATGGATAATCAAATGTAATCGGCTCATTTACCTTGATATCTTTTAAATTAGCAATTTTCAAAACCGGATAGCCCTCATCGGGAGTGGACTTAGGCTGTACTACCGTTTCTGTCTTTTCATCTGTACACCCTGCTAAGTAAATTGCCCCTAAAGCCATGCTACCCCCAAATACCTTTAGGGCAGTACGGCGAGAAATAAGGTGATGTTCCCCTTTCCCTTTTGGATCTTTCACAAAACATTCCCCCTTTGATTACTTTCCTCCTCCAAAGTACCGGAGATATCGGAACATTAATATATAGTTATTTAATTATATTCTAAATAGCCTAAATATTCAAATTATTGTAGATATTTTATAAAAATTACAAAGTATTTTTAATTTAGGAATATACATTTGTTCCTCAAATACTGAACTCGAACATATAAAAAACCCTGATTTTCTGCCTAACGAAGAAAATCAGGGTTTATACTCCAAAAAACTTTTTATGATATCCGCGTTTTATCGGCAGGACCCCTTTTAGTAAAAGTGACCCTGTAAGCCAATCGCCAACTTAGGGATTGTTCTTCAAACATCCATCTATCAAGCCTGAAAGCTTTAGCTCATCCTGTTTTCCTTTAGCAGCAAGAATTGGCTGTAGCTCCACCAGGAGTTGTGCAACAGGCTGAGTCTACTATTTTGTGAACTTCCCTGTCGCCCTTTGTATAAAAGAATTCCCACTCATTTCCGTCGGGATCGGTTACCCAAAATTTATCCTGTACTGCATAGCAGCACGTTGTATTCATTTCATCGCGGGCAAAAAATCCTTCTTTTTCTAAACGTTCCTTATGGGCTGTAATCTCTTCGGCTGTTTCAACTTGGAAACCAAAATGATTGACCTGATTCCCACTCACTTTATTTTGTACGTTAAGCGTAAAGTTAAGCCCTGGGGTTTCCAATAGGAATTTCGCATAATCGGTCTTCACTTTAACTGGTGAGGCACCAAATACTTTTTTGTAGAACTCAATGGATTTCTCTAAATTTGTAACGTTAATTCCTACGTGAACGTATTTCATTTTTAATTCCTCCTAAATTTTATTAATCAAAAAAAATTGATGTATAGCTTAAAAAAATTAGCAGCAGCTTTCTTTAGTGGTTTTTCTAAAAATACAGCATAATTCTTCTGATAATAAATTTTTTAATTCCATATCATTTAAATCGTAATAACTCCATGTTCCTTTTGTTTCTTTTGTGATTAGGTCAGCATCCAATAAAATCTTTAAGTGATAAGAAAGTTTGGATTGCGGCATTTCAAATACCTCTGTTAAATCACATACACATGTTTTTCCCCTTTGACAGAGCTCATACATAATTTCCAAACGCTTCTGATCTGCCAAAGCTTTAAATTTTTTTTCATATTGCTCAAACGATTTTGGGATTGCGGTCATGATCTGATTTCCTTTCATCAACTTTTTTTGATATTTACAGTATACAAAATTATCCATGAAAGGTGCAACTAATAAATCAATTTTTTTTGATTAATTTTTAAGTGCGCGTAACAAAATTGGTCATTATTGTTACAACCATCTAAGGGTTGATGACCAGTTTAGGAAACTAGCAAAACAGGCGTAACAAAAATATGTAACAATATTATTTGTAACAATATTCATTTTTCGCGATTTTTGATACAATATTATTCAAGGAGAGGATGAAAATGAAGTTTGGTTACATGCGCGTTTCTACCATTGACCAAAATCTGGATCGCCAAAAAAGGCAACTTGAAGAATTTGGATGCGAGCGTATCTTTTTTGAGAAAGTAACAGGAACCAAACGAGATCGGTCAGAATTAAATCGTATGCTGGAGTTTCTTCGGCCAGATGATACAGTTGTAGTCACCGACTTGACCCGCCTGTCACGTTCTACAAAAGATTTGATTGAAATTACAGAACTCATTTCCCAAAAAGGAGCTCATTTAAAAAGTTTAAAGGAATCTTGGCTGGATACAACAACAGCACATGGAAAAATGCTGTTTACCATTTTTGCCGGAATTGCTCAGTTTGAAAGAGACTTAACTTCTGAACGGACAAAGGAAGGGATTCAGGCGGCTAGGAAAAGAGGAAAACATCCGGGGAGACCGAAAACGGATGAAGAAAAAGTTAATTACGCTTTATACCTTATGGACCAGGGGTTAAGTCGGACGGATGCTGCGGAGAAAGCCGGGATCTCGAGAATGACATTGTATCGGAAGTTAAAAGGGAACAAAACTATCTAGAAACCAAGGGGCAGAAGTAACTTTAGAACTTTAACAGTTACTTTGCCCCCGGTTACATGTACGCTGGTATTACCCCTATAAAGTACATTAGTTCCATCTTCTTTCCAAAGATGAACATAACCTTTGTTACCCTTGATATATAGTCGTGGTTCATCAATCCATTCTTCTTCCAACTGAATAATTGTAAAATATAACTGGGCAAGTGGTGTTATTTTATAACCCAGCTGATTAAAATCACCGAATCCATAGAGTCGATAACCTGTTAAATCAATATCGAAATTCATACTACCATTGTTGCCTTTTTTTACAGTTGCATGGGCTGTGTAAGGCACTAAGATACTCAAAAGCACTACAATAATTACAGAAATTGCGGTCAATTTTGGTCTCATATTCAATCACCTCATTATATTTTGTGACAACTGAGGTGAATTTACTTTTTTACTCAGAGAAAATACTTGTTCCAGAAAAGGGAACTTTTCTGAAATAAGGAAAGCGTTTTCTTTATGAAAAGGGCCATATTCAGGAATAACATCTTTAAGAAATTCGATCCTATGAGTAAGTATCCATTAAGAGAGTGAGAATTGGGATTTCATCGAACGGTTCATAAAAAAATAAATTCGAACTCTCGAGAAGTAGACATAAATCCGCTTATACGGGTGGGCTTATTTGAATCACAATAGAAAAGGCACCTTTTTTAGGCACCTTAATGATTATACAAATTTAGGACTAAGTTATTTTTAAAATTATTCCATTATAGGGCCCCGTCCAATTTTATGGACGGGGGTAATGTACATTTATGGAATTAATAATAAACAACTTTATTGTAAATCAACAATAAAAAGCCCGAAAAAATTCGGGCTTTTTAACAATTCTGTTCATTGGTAAAATTTATCTCTAATTTTTTTAACTTCTTCAACTGAAAGGTTTAATTTATCAGCTATTTCCTCTACCGGTACTTGTTTCAGCAACAATTTTATAACATTGATACTTTGATCGATACCTTCTTCTTTGATTTCTTCATCATAAGAAAGCATAAATCCACCCTCCCACTCTTCTATTACTTCGTGTTTGAATTTAGTCTGGAGTTCACCGGATAGCTTAATTATATTATCCATGAATCGGACTAACGCGGCAACAGTTTTATCATCTAAACAATTTAACCTCTTTTGCTCGGATAGAATATCCAATAATTGTTTTTTTATTTCGTATCTCGTTTCTTCATCCTTTGTTTTCATTTGAACAGCTTTCTTTGCAGCTAATACCACAAAACTAAAAGGATTAGGTGATTGGATTAAATCCTGATCTTGTTGATCTTTGACTTTGAAGGTATTGAACTTATAAGTTAATTTTGTCCCAAAAAAGTCATATTGATAACCTTCTGGCATGAATTGTTCATTATCATTAATATAAATTGCCAAAGTGTAAATATTCTCCCCATAACTGTCAAAGATACGATAAAAATATTGAAACATCCTCTTTTGGAATTCCGTATCTTCCCAGCCTTGAACCTCCAAGTGAACCAACACAGGAATAGTAGTTTGATTCTTTAGGTAAACACGGTACAGGCTATCCGCTTTTCGGTTTTTAGCATTTCCATCCGTTTGTAATCGCTGCAACTCCCTATTTAAATCTTCAGGCTGAATAGACCAGTCCACTAATTCTGCTAAATCAGGAGCGAAAAAAGTTAAAAATTCTTCAAAAGTTGTACCAATTATTCTTTTCCAGTGTCCATCGAAATCATTACGATTATTCGACATAGGTAAACCTCGTCCCCTCTAAACTGATATTCTTTTATAAAGAATTTCTCTATAAATCACCATTATTTTCCCATTAAATTTGAAAATGAGTAAAGAGTAAATAGGTTTTTTCTCAAATAAAAGACTTTAGTCATGAAACAACACTAACATTTAAAATAATTTTTTAAGCGTAGGAGAACGGCGATTTATTAATACATCATCAATCCCCTTTCCGTCCTCTGGATTCCATAAAACAACGTTTGCTGTGAATCCATTATTCTTTAACTCTAGGGCTAATTGTTTTAAGTGAAAAGCCACTTTTGGATTTTCCATAGCATCCATATCAAATGCAATATTTATATGTTTAGTATCCATTGTTTTTAATAATGGAATAACACTTCGCCATGTGTTAACGCCAGGAATGGCTAAAATGGTACTTCCTATCTCCTCTAATTCCTTTTCAGCATAAACCTTTGTAATATGTTCAGCTGCAATATCAGCTTTTAAAGCTCCTTCGGTAATCCATACTGAAGAAGCCTTACGAATCTTCCCTTTTTCCCAGAACTCAAGTTCCTTGGTTGGAATAGACACATGAACAGGTAAAGGATTTCCTGCACCTGTTCCGTTTTTCTTATTAGCTGAAGATAGCCAAAAATATCTTTGTCCTTTTACCATCTTCACAAATCCATAACCCCCATCATGGTAGACCGAATGTGTTTTACCTAAGGGTATTTCCACCTCTTCAATTATTACATCATTTACTAAGATTTGAGCAAGCGGATATTCCTTAATTTGAGCTTTCAGCCCTTTAATCGATCCTAGTTTAATTTCTAAATCAGGTGGGGGATTATCAATTCTTGTTTGATACCCAATAATTTGATTATATTGATTTCTATAGGGGATAAGAATTCCTTCTGTACCTGAAATTGACCAGCCATATTCGTTCTGAAAAAATCCTGGTATTCCTTTGAAATCATCTATTCCTAACATTCGACGAATTTCATGAACAGTCTTCCAAGGTTTTAATGGAAATGAACGGTATTGTCTTGTATATACTTCTTTATCGGACATTTGCCGAGTCGGACTTGTAAGATGGTCATAATGTGCATCCGATAACACTGTGCAGTCCAGTAAAGTTCTATATACGTTGTCTAAGATTTCAGGGTTTTCTTTAGGATTATCTTCAATAAATTCTTGATTAGATAATTCCATAATTGTATCTCTGATTTGATCTTTTTTTAATGAATGTACCCAAGAGGGGAAGCTTTTAGAAAATTGCACTTCACTTTCTTCTCTAATACATACAACAGTATCCCCTTTTTCATTGATCATGCATCCGCCTCTTTTTTGGCAGATTGGGCACGTTTCGCGATAGTATTCAAACCACCCTTTTAAACGGGTTCTGCGCAAATTGGACATTGTATGCACCTCTCTTATGATTGTGTTAAATCACCCTTGTAAATTTTTTACTTAATGGGGGCATCACCGTGATTATCACAAAGTGATCTCGATCCATATCCCTCCCTATTACTGCTGCCATCGGTAATTGATCCGTATCTAGTCCTTCAATTAAAATTCGTAATTTTTTCTGTTTAATCTGTGTTTCTACTTTCTCCCCACTCATAACACAAGAGATAATATCTCGCTTCGTATATCCACGTTTGTCCATACGGAATCGTGTGTGGTTCGATAAGCGTAATTTCCCTGTCATGAGTGCTTTTTTAACCTTTTTAATATCCACTATCTGCACCTCCTTTTTTAAAAACAAAAAAGCGGCTCCAGACATTGTTGTTTATCCATAAAAGGATATTCACACATAGTCTAAGAGACCGCTTTATTAAATCACCGCAGGCAAGAAATGCCGCAAAAATAATAAAAAAATTATCACTATTTATAGCCTATCATGTGTATCCTAAACCTTCAATATTTTTAATAATTTTGGCCACCAAGGTTTTTTTTCCTCAAAATAAGGTCCAGGTGTAAACTCTTCCCCAAATAAATGTTTAGTTAGATCGGAAAAAGGTGGTTCTAATTTTTCCGATACAGCTTCGATAAAATAGAGTGGTGTTGATTCATAGTAATTCCTCATGACTTCTTCATGCAATGCTGGTATTTTTGTGAGGAGAGGTAAATCTAATGTTTTCGCTAACCGTTTTGCTTGAGAAAAAGGAAATGTTTTATTAAAGACTATAAAAAACGGTAGGCTGTACTGTTTACTTAGATCTTGAATATATCCTTTCCAGCTTAACATCTCTTGAAATGAATCGTCGGCAATAACCCAGAGCTCATCTAAAAAATGAAGAGTGTCCAGGGTATATGAAGACATCTTCCCCGTTGGCAAATCAACAAGAGTAGCATCAATAATTTTAGTTGTAGTCATATATGACTCTAAGGACATGGTATCCCAGACAAACTTTGAATCATCATGATCTAAGGGTAAAAATTTCACATTATGAAAAGTCCAATCTGTATTTTCGGTTATACCATCTAATTGAATTGCTTTTGCGTAACTAATCCAATCATCAGGGACCTTTGTATACCGTTTTAACCAATCAATTAAAGCCCTTTGCTCTGTTAACCCCTCTAATACTGCTGTATGAATACGATTTTTTGCTAAGTGGAAAGCAAAATTCACTGTGAAGGTAGTTACTCCTATTCTATGAAGTGGTGACCATACTCCAATCATTTTATGGGTTTCCCATTTTTGCCTATAAAATATTTGCTTTTGTAAATTTCTTGACCGAATATAATACGGGTTTTCTTGGTACTGAATTGTAGGACTCTTTTGTGGTTTTTTTTCTAATTCACTAATTTTCATATCATTTTGTACGTTCGCTTCCGGTTCTTTTGTCTCTGGAAAATCATTATTTTCAATAGATTTATCGATACTAGATTCATTTATTGAAGAGGTATGTGGGGTACTAACAGATTCATGATTATTTTGCGTTATTCCCCCATTCTTTTCTGTCTTTAGTTGGTTATTTGTTTCAGCAGTATCCTGGTTCCTCTTAACTGGAGCATTTAATTCAAATTTGCTTTTTTTATTGTCATTTTCAGAGTTATTTTTATGTTTAATGCTTCTATCTATGAACAGTGGAACATTTGAATAATTTCCACTTAAACAATCAATCAATTCCTTGTATGTTTTAAATCCACAAATAGTAAACTCAGCTGATTCTATACATCGTGAATCGGTAGAAACCCATAAAATAAGTGCATGTTTTAAAGTTTTCTTTTGTAAATCTAAGAAATTTTCTTCGCCGTCAAATATAAACAACTTCAGGTCAGAGGAGCAATTCTTAGACCAATCAATATATTCTGGAATGTTATTTACAAAAGAAACTTGCAAGTTAAAATTTGATAACCATTCTTCTATTTTTTCTTTTTTCAAATAGGCAGGCCGTTTTGTTAGAAAGACAAGGCATTCCTTACCCATTTAATCACAGCTCCTTTATTTTCCTCTCAAGGTACAGATTAATACGGTTGTGAAATGTCTTAGAAATAGGGGCTCTCCCGTTAATGACACTTTCTACATATCCCGGTGAATAACCGATTCCCTGTGCAAATTGATACTGCTTTATTCCTATCTTTCGTAGTAAAAGCACAACTCGATCCGCATCATTTTCTATCTGTATATCTGATAATTTAGTGATCAAACTCTTTTCTCCCTTCAAGAAAATAAAAAAGCTCATACCAGTCCATATAAAAATGGACCGAATATGAGCAGTACTTGCTTTGATATATGAGATTATGAATATAAGTTCACTATACCATAGTAATCCCATTTATGAGAAGATTTTCTTCCCTTTACAAATAACTTCAGCTATACTTTAAGTAGATTATTCTATTTTATTTTTATGGCGACACCTTGTGTCTGCGGTGATAACAAAAATAAGCCTTTGGGCTGTTTGAGACCATAGTAATGTACTATGCTGACCAAACATGCACAAGGGCTTTTTTGCGTTTTCTTAACCAAGAATAATCAAAAAAACTTTGAGAAAGGGTGTTTAAAAGTGACGGATACAAATTGTAGCGTCAATAGTAAAAAAATATTGGAGGATTTAGCAGTTCCCTTTGCTCCAAAAGATATTGAATGGAGAGTCCAAAGTGCAGCAAGAGGGCCTAATGGGACGCGACTTTTAGTTTTGCCTTATATTGAATCACGCGCTGTAATGGCAAGGCTGGATGAAGTTTGCGGCGCATTCTGGCAATCAGATTTTGAAAAAATTCTAGTCGGTGACAAAGAAGCTTTTCAATGCAGATTATCCATCAAAATTGGTGATGAATGGATTACGAGAACTGATGCAGCTGAAATAAGTGATTTTGAAAGTGTGAAAGGTGGACATTCTAATGCACTGAAAAGGGCAGCCGTTCAATGGTCTATTGCCCGTTACTTGTATGATCTCCCCCCCTTTTGGGTTGAATTGAAGGATAAAGGAGAGCATAGGGTATTTGGTAGATTTAAAATATCCGGTCAAGAACAGCAGTTAAAAGGATATTTTGATACCCCAATTCTTCCTAATTGGGCATTACCGGCTGAGTATCAGAAGCAAAAACCACAAAGTGTTGGTGATCAGTCTAATAATGAAAAACAACAAAAACCTCAAAAGCCTAGTCAGCAACAAGGACAAACAACCCAAGAGCTGAATCAGGCGGAACAGCAAATAAGTGCTCTGCAGTATGTAAAAGGAATATTGCAGGCACTTCATGTTCCGATTAAATATGTTCCTGAATTATTGAAAAGAGCGAGCGGGTCAACGGTTCCTTTTGAAAATGCAAAAGTTGAGGATTTGAAAAAACTTTATTATGTCCTGGAGCCTGTATACAAGTATGTTTCCGAGTGTAGGAATTACGGTATGGGTGAGAGAGAACTGACTTATTATTGTCAAATCACCTTGAAAATTAAAATTGAGAGTCTTCATTCTCTTTACTTCAAGATGACGAGCGAGATTTGTGAAGAAACACTTAAGCTAGTACGTGAAGATTATGCAAAACGTGCTGTTTAAGTAGAGTGAACACGGTGAAATCAGTAGGATTTAATCCTCTGTTTTTATCGTGTTTTTTTATTACTAAAAATCAGCTAATTCTAATAGCATATGAGAGGAGAAAAAATATGAAATTTTTATTATCAAGTGAACTAGTACAAGAGGCTATGGCCAAGATTGATAGGGTTTTAAAAGCAAAAAGTTCCATACCTATTTTGTCAGGGGTATTATTCGAAGCAAAAGAGAATTGTATTTTACTAACTGCTAGCGATGGAACAGAAAGTATTATTCATCGCATTCCAGTTGAGGATGGTGCAGCCATTATAGAAAAAGAAGGAACTTCGGTTTTTTCTAAAGATTGTCTTGATGTTGTAAAGAAATTAAAGGGATTAATCACCTTTGAAGCAGAGGGCCATGTTTTAAAAATTACACAGGAGAAAACAAATCTTGAGTTTTCAACATTAGATCCATCAGAGTACCCAAAGATTGCTATTGAACAAAGTTCTCAGCCAATCACATTCTCTGGAAAAGAATTTGGAGAAATAGTAGGTAAAACAGCATTTGCCGTAGCCACATCTGAGGTTCGACCGATTTTACAAGGAGTAAATATGACTTTTAGTGAGAATGGAAATGTATTTTCATCCACAGATAGTCATCGGTTAGCCCAAGTAAAGTCCGGTTCGTTTCACGGGGACATAAATATTACTGTACCTGCTAAAACATTGGTTAATACAGTAAAATCATTTGATTTATCCAGTGATGTTATATTGTTTCCTTCGGATGTGAATGTCGCTTTTGCCAACCGAAATACCATCTTTTATTCTCGTTTACTAGAAGGTGCGTATCCGGATACGTCCCGATTAATACCTCGAGAGTATGATTCTAATCTAGTCCTTAACAAAAAGGAATTTCAGGAATCATTAGAACTCTTAATGCTTATGACAAAAAATGACGTTGTAAAGCTAAAGGTAGATGGATTATTCGTTGAAATCATAGCGATAGAGGACCTGTCAAAGGGCTCACGGCAGCTTGCCTTTGAATCCTATGATGGGGATGAGAACTTTGTAATAAGCTTTTCAGCAAAGTTTGTGTCGGAAGCTCTTAAAACCATGGAATCAACTAGCATAACCATCGGATTTAATGGGAATTTGAGACCATTTGTAATTAGACCTGTAGAAGAAGATCTGTCTGAATTACAACTCGTGCTGCCGGTTCGTATGGTTTAGTAGCAAGAATTAAAATGATGAACGTGATTTGGTTTTCACGTTTCAAACTGGGGAGATAATTATGAATTTTGATTTCGAGTATTTTAATAATCAAATTGAGTCACAGAAAATAGAGATTGTGAACAAACACCAATCAGCAAATTATGTTCTTATGGTGTTAATCAACGGTTTACCAATCGACCAAATAAATTATGAAGCGTTCGATGAAGATGATGTAATAGATACCTATCTTTCATTGGATGAAGCTATAACAAATGAAAGTATAGAGGGTGAGATTACTTTAGATCCCAATCACTCATATACCCGTATGATAGCACTTCGGAGCAAAATCTATGAGATGGAGAATTTAGAAAAATTTAGACCACCTTCTCCCTTCTCTTTTTTGTGAGGTGTTTTTCATGGAGACCATGGATGATTTATATGCTTGCAAAGAGATATTAAATAACATTCTCCTTCTTAAAGTAGCTCATAGAGCGGGAGTTGATATGAATGTCTTTCATAGCTACATTCCAAATGAATTTTATGGTTTTGATCAATCATGGGAATTATTTATAACAGCAATTACTAATTTATTTGAACAATGTGATTTCATTGCACCCTATGATGATGAAGCTGAGGTAATAGAAACAAAGAGTTATTGGTTAAATCTGGCAAAACAAGAGAGTCAAGAAGATTATAAAGGCCTGGTTATTATTCTAGATGATGGTATTCCCCAATTTGATGATTCCTATGTCGGTGGATATACAATAAGCAACTGGTATACCGGCTATGCTGAAGTCCACTCAATTGAAAAAGGCATAGTTATTGAATATGACGAGGAAGATGGTGCTATAGACTGGACTAATGTCTTTGCTTTTTTAGCCCAGATTCTTGAACGGGGAACTAGAAACAAGGAGGAGTTAACGAATGAAGTGGCAGTTTGAAATTTCGGATTGTCCAGAGAATAGTGTCTATCCAGTCGTTGCTTATTCAATTAATGACAGTGGCGTTAAACGAGGCCCGTATTATTTAAGTCCTGAGAGCTTAAAACAAGCCTTGGATAAGGAGCCCGAAAATTTACTGGATGCAGATAATATTCGGAGTAATGAGAGTAGTACACCACCTTTACCTTTTGGCACCATACGCTACTCAGCAAATGGAACCAAATCAAGAGAACGTGTAACGATGGAAATCCCACAAAAACAATGGGAGATTCGCTATGGGGATAAGGAGCATGAATACTTTAGTATTGGTTTTCCAAGAATGATTGTTCAATATCTTGTTGCGAATAATTCAGATAAAAAAGTGATTAAAGAAATGCGGATTTATGCGGTGTTAAATAATAATCAACCTATTACCGATGATGCAGACATTTATGTTTTTCCTTATCCTAATGTAGGAAAATCAAATGGAATTGTCTGCTGGGGGCAAAATGAACGATTGGAACTAAGCTCTCTTGTTGAATTGGAAAGAGCATTTAGATGGTTTGTTGCTTCTCCATTTAATGAAGATCACGGTGTGAGAACAACATTAGGTGTTGGTCAATTTCAAACATTAATTGAAGTAATCAAAGACCAACCCTTTAATGATGATTGGCTAATGCCATTAAATATCAAGTACAGTGAGTTAATTTAGAATAAAATCAAATTTTAAGGAGAGGTAATTATGACTAACAATGTTCAAACGGATATTTTTTCCATGTTCGGATTAATTGATGAGAAAGAAGAACAAAGAAAGTTAGAGGAAGCAGAACGTAAGAAAAAAATAGAAGAGGAACGTAAAATGAAAATGGAAGAAATCCGTCAAAAAGCTAATGAAGCTAATGCAAAAAAAGCAGAGAAGACTGATCAAAAAAAGACGGAGTCCGAAAAATTTGACGTAAATGAAGAAACGGTTATCCGTTATTATGGGGAATCGTTTGAAATTACATCTTATTTTACTCCAGAGGAAATTGCAGAAGGTTTACTTGTCAAGAAAAAAAATGGGGAAACTGAACGCAAGCCATTAGAGCCAGAAATGCTGCGAAAAAGAATGGAAAAAGATTTTCCTGAGCTTGTAAAAGACCATACGGAAATGGTTTTCTTAAAAGCCAAGAACATCATTGTTCCAACAATGAAGGCAAAGAAAAAAGGTAATTGTATGGAGGCGTCATCAACTGATGACGCTTTTCCATTTCCTAAAATTCCTTTTTCAATTTTAAAAGATTTTATTTCTGTAGCTCGACTATATGGGGAGATTCGTTTAGAGGTTCATGCAGATATTTATTATCATTTTAAAGAAGGGAAATTCTTATTAGATTTTCCTAAACAAACTGTTCATTCATACTGGGCAGAAGTTATTGAGGACTCACAAAATATTGCTGAAAAGTTTGTGGATGCTGCTAAGATATTAGAAATTCATTCACATCATTTAATGCCCTCTGTCCCATCGGAACAGGATAACCAGTCAGAACGCATTCCAGGAATGTATTATGCTATTGTGGGTAGAATTAATGAATTCTTTCCTCAGCTCTATTTAAGAAAATTTATCTCTGAAGAAAAGGGTCATCTTAAGATGCCATTTGAACATCTGTTTGAATACCCATTCCTAAAATTGCCAAAGGACTTTGATACTAATGCAATTGAGGTGAGTCTCTAATGACAATAAATATATTGACTTCTGGAAAGCATGATTGGTACGACTATGAGCGAATTTTCCCGTTTATTTGCCAGTTGGGTACGGGGGGAACAGGAGGATATCTAGTCCAACATATTGCACAGCTTCTAGGAACATCAGGTGTATCTTCGGCTTATGTAATTGCAGATCCTGATGTGGTCGAGGAAAAAAATTTGGGAAATCAATTGTTTTTACCACAAGAAGTTGGATTGAAGAAAGCTGATGTACTTGCGAGGCGTTATTCTGCCGCATATGGGCTTGATATTGGAGTTTATAGTGATTCATATATAGAATCCACCAAACAACTTAAAAGTTTGTTTTCGACTGAATATATGGCCCCTGGAGTAGATATGAATAGAACACTTTTGCTCCCTATTATTATAGGGTCGGTTGATAATAATTTTACTCGCCGTATTATGCATGAGCTTTTTTCTAAAATGAAAACATGTATATATATTGACGGTGGAAATGAAAATATTCAAGTTCCTTCAGATTGGAGAACTAGACCTAAAAGTGAATGGAATGAAAATGAACTTCAGGCTTATAAAAATAGTGGTTGGAGTGGCCAAGTGGTTACTGGAGTCCATTTAAATTTATTTAAACAGGCTCCAGTTGCAGAGGTATTTCCAGATATATTAACAGATGAAGATGGTTTAAGACCGAGCGAGTTGTCATGCACTGAATTAGCTGCGTCTGAACCACAAAGATTAATTGTAAACAAATTTGCGGCATTAGCCATAACAAATGTTCTTACAGAAATTACCGAAGAAATGAACATTAGTTCACATATCACTTTTTTTCATGCAAAAAAGGGATATATGAGAAGCGTCTCTTCTAAAGATAAAAGATGCGAAGAAGAATGAGACTTTGATGCTAATAAACAAAAGGATAGCTTTCTGCAGATTTTAGAAAAGCTATCCTTTTGCTTTTTTTTAGTTATACACATTTGTATTGACCGGCACGACCACTTCTAATTCACGAACAGGGTAAATTCGAATTTGTAGCATTGATCGAATGGATTCTGGAATTTGTTGGACACATTTTTCAAGAATTTCATATTTTTCATTTTCCATGATTGTCTCAGATATCGATAGCTCTAATATATATACTGAATTGTTATTCTGCGGAATGGCGGAAAAATGTAGCGATCCTACCCAAGCATTCTCTTGTACAGAGGACCACATATATAAATCCCAAACCTCATGTTCATTTGAGAAAAACTGAGCCTGCATGAATACCTGTGGTGATACAAAATGAAGATCAAAGGGATTCCCCAGTAACATTGATGAATGATCTTCTTCTTTATTTCCCTTGTATCTATTATCCTCAATAAAGGCTTTGTATGCTCCGTAATAAGCTATATCTCTTCGCATCTGTCTTATAATATCAAACACTCCATCTATTTCTTGCACCAATTTAATTCCAAATTCATGGCCTATTTCTGTCCTTGACCAATCCATTTCCGAATCTTTAAAAATATTATTTATAAAAACTGGTATTTCATTTCTCACAATTCCTTTTGCTAAATTCCAAGTTTGCGATGCTAAAGCAGTTTCTTCATCTTTTAACAAGCTTCTCATGATATAGTACCCTTGAAAATATTGGCTTTTTACAACATCTTCTAGCTTGTTTTCAATAAAATCACGTTGTTTTGGCTGTTTAGCAAAATTAAGTAACTTTTTTCCGTAAAAGTGTAACAAATCATCTAATTCTTTTCGTAACAATTTATTGGTTTCAAAGTTGTTTTTTAAATGATTCCATACCTGTTCATATAATAAATCCGTTGCTGTCATCATGGTTCCTCCTAATTAATTGTTATTGAATTTCTCCTCAATATTCGGAGTAATTGTATAAGGTGGAGCGGGGCTATCATCGAAAAGTTTCCAAACATCATTTTCGATTTTTAAGATAGTAACATAATAAATATTTTCTTTATTTGATAATTCATATTTACGATAAAACATCGCTTCCCCTGCCCTCTCTTGGAAATCAAGATTGGTAATGGAATAGGAACTAATTGGCGAGGATAATTGATCTGCAAATAACTTCTGTAAAGCATTAAATGCTTCAATTTGGTTATCCCTTTCGTTTGGCAACATATTTAAATAATTTTCATGAAGATGTGGATGAACCTTATTTAAAAATTCCTCTGGCTTCATTTCCCCTTTGTGATAAGCAAAAAATAAATAGCTGATATATTGTGCAAATTCTTCAGGTTGTTTAAAAGAAGATTGTTCATTTGGTACCTCAATGTCTAATTCTTTCCGTAAATCTAAATCGTTTTTAAATAGAGCTTCTTCTGCTGTATTCTTAGGAAGTGAGGACAATATTTTTTTCTGTTCATCCGAAAGTTCTTGGTCTTCTAGTCTTTGAACTTCTTCTTGATTTTTTTCTTTAATATCCGCATTTTCTTTTTCAGTTTCATCAATTCTTTGCTGAATTTTAGATGGCATGCACCCTGTTAGAGAGAAAAGAAGAAATAGTGAAGCAACAAAAAGAGTTACTTTTATATATTTATTACTAATACGCATACGTCGAGCGCTCCTCTTCCCAGTCTATAATCTTCTGTTTAATAATTTTTTTTTCTTTTTGAGGTAATAAATAACTCAATTCTATACATTCTTCAATCGGTCGATTGGATTGTACAGCACGTAATAGAATAGGACTAAAAGGTGTAAGTTGAATTGTGTTCCCAACAATTAAGGTCGAATCAAATTGTTCATTAAATAAGATAGCGAGGGTTCGTTGCTGCTCTTTCCCTAAAGAAGTTTTAATTGCCACTCCATTAAAAGTCTTTTTGGCAAAAAGACCAACCCATATTAAATACATATTTAACCTTAACTTTCGTGGATCAATTCTTTGTACTTGGTTCTCTCCTGTCCATTCTTTTAAGATTCGTTCAAGCATTATGGATGGTTTTATGTAGCCGTTTAATGTAATTGGGTCAAAAGAAACATATTCAATTATTTTAAAACGATTGAGATAATCCCAAAATACATTTAACTTTCTTCGATCTAATCTAAAATACAATCGCCTTCCCTGTTCATCCTTTTGAATTTCCCATTCGGCTAATAATATAGCAACAATCACGTCCTCTAATGGCTTTATCTCTTTCATTCTTTTCCCTCCCTATAAAAAAAGCACCGCACGGAAAGCAAAGTACTTCTTTGCTTAAAGACCGTGGGGTGCTCCCTTGTATCTATTAAATTATATATATTTCGTTATTGAGGCTTTACCTCATTATAGTCCACATGTTTTACGCGTTCAAGAGATTCTTTAACTAACTTAGCAGCAGCCGCTAATGGAATACCTAGAACGTCAGAAATTTGTTCAACATGGAGATTTTCTTTAGTGTACATATAATGGACATATGCTATGCGATTCATGTCATTGTGAAGGGGAAACTCCAAATTATATTCCTCTATAATACTATTTAAATAAGTCTTAGCTGAATATATTGAAAACTGTTTGAAATCACCTTTTATCTTTGAGGATAGCATATAAGGAACATTCCTGAATAAACTTTCGTTTACGCAATCTAGAATAGGCCCAACCTCTAGCCCGGTAAAAGTTTGTTTTTGAACCAAGCAGTATGATTTAGGGTATTCAATGGTTATGCTGCTACCATTGTCGCTTAAATGTTTCATTTGAACTTCACGAATGTCCCTCATTTTCCACCCTTTTAGATAGAACATAAATAATACTTTTGCTTTCGAGTGAATATTTGGGTTCCTTAGTACATCATTATAAATTGATTTCAAATGAACATAATCAATATTAATGGACGATTTCTTTATTTGAAAATCAACTTTGATTTTAGTGGTAAAATCAAAAGCTATTTTATCTGTTGTCCATAAGTAGTCAAAAAACTGCTTAATTAAACTTAAATCTTTCCGTAGTGTACTATCCTTTATCCCCTGATTTTTACGTTCCTTTAAAAAGTTTTTAACATCAATGGGTTTGATATCATGAGGTTCAATTTGCTTTTTATATACTGTGTTTACATAGTTGAGGAAATGTTCAATTAACTGAACTTCTGCATGTAATGTTCTTTCACTGATCCCTTTGCTAACTCGAAACTTTTTATATCCAAAAGGCACTATCATCAAATCTCCTTTACCATAAATAATTGTAACACAATAATTACTACTAATTAAAAGGAGCATCTTATGTATAAAGACAAATTAAAGTAATAAAAACATATACATTATCAAATAGAGATAGAAAAACATTAATAAATAGAGAAGGATATTAATAGTATTCGCCCTCTAGGGCCCCAACCCTTCCAGAGTTTACTAAGATTCCACTATCCAATTTTCAATGTAATTCACAGGTTATAAATCAATTCTTAAAAAAATTAACAGGCCAAAAAATGTTACCAACAATAGGAATTCGATTATTAAAGTATCCACAACCTGAAATCAATCCCAATTTATAGGAAATCCAAAAAAATCAGGAAAAATAAAAAACCGATGCATAAAAGTAAGCATTGGTTTTAAAAGTTAGATAAATATAAAGTTTAGGGTACGCCAAAAACCCTTAGCTCGATAGGAATTTTGACAAAGGGTTTTTGCTTACCTAAAAATGAAGGTAATCCTAATTGGTTAGTTATGGCTTCCTTATGTAATTCTGTTTTCAGACCAAAGTCCAAATTTTGGTAATGTTCCCTTAAATAACCTCGACTTACCTTCCTCCAAAAAGCACCCATATTTTTAATTGGCTCTGCATTAACTCTAGTTATAAATACGGTAGCTGTTTGCGTAATAGTATCCCGAAGAATCTCCTTTACAGTTCGCTCTCCGTTTGGAAGGTTGATCAAAGGATAAAATGGGTCCAGTCCATCTTGTAGTAAACTAATATACATATCTTTTAAATCCTTTGATAAAATGATATCGGTAAACGAGATACTAAGGACTGGATTTCTTTACGTAGTGCAGCTGCTAATCTCAATTTCCATAGATCCTGAACCATTTCTCCGTAGCATTCATCAACCAATTCAAATGACCACAACTTTTCTTTTTTTGTCTTTCCTCTTTGATCCTTCATAAAGATAACGATGCTAATGCGTTGTATCCAGGCTAAAATGTTTCGTGAGTTCTTTTTCATTTTCTCCATAAGAGTAATTGCTTTCCTTGAAATGGAATTTTTGTTTTTTTCTGCTATTCTCACGGGATAAGGCATTTAATAAATCCAATAATCCAATAAGACCTTGAACATCCCTTGAACGAATAAAGTCCTTCAAAACTCGTGAGGTTAATAAGTAATTAGGAATAATAAAGTAGTTTAGTTTTTCTCCTCTTTCTGGAGAATTATAGGTTTCATATTGATTTAAAATTTAGTATTCTTTTCCCTCAATCATTGTGCTATGGAAAAAAACGTCTTTCATTAAACGGTGAAACCCCTTATGTATCGAACTGTACGGTAAATTATTTTCCTGGGTTACGTGCTTTAGGCAAAAATTTGATGCGTCAATTCGTCCAACATCATTACAATAAAAGTGCATCAGAAGATAGCAGGATTAATGATGATGCAGATATCCCTGACTTACGTGATGTGCAAATATATTCATGTGCAAAAAGTCTAACAACTTCTAATTCTTTTTGAAAAAATTTCACGCCATTGATTTTCTTCATTGTCATTGCTCCTCTCTTTACTCTAGGTCTTTTTTCATTTTAAAAACTAGGTTTTGGTAATTATAAAACCCCTATGTAAATTATTACGATGGGTATATATATAGTTTTAACACTAAATAAATGCCGCTAAGGATTGCTTAATTTAAAAGTTTTAGAAAAACGCACTTAAATACTTTTTAATAGCTATGAGTCGCAATTTTAATGCCCCTGAAAATAGGTTTTGCTATAATAAAAATAATCTCTGCTTAGATTCACTTTTGAGCGTATCTTAATAAACCTGTCAAAACTAATTTTGAAAATAGGATTGTGTAAGTTAAATAGAGATTTAGTTTTATGGTTTTACTGGTTTAGATTCATTCTGTTGGCGCAGATTGAATCATATAAGGAAAATTCATTGATTTTTTTGATCGATTGGCGTCGATCATATAGGAGACTTGGATAACAAGTCTTTTTTCTTTTTCAAATAAAAAAGATTGCTCAATGCTATAGGTTAATCAATGGCCTGAAGTAATAGATACAGGAATAAACGATTACCCTCGTTTACACTTATAGGCACTTAGTCTTATAATGGGCAAACGACGATATCGTTTATTAGAGTGGTCAGTAAAACCCATAATCAGTAGATTATGGGTTTATACTTTTTAGAATAATAAAAAAGCCCTCTAAATTAAGAGGGTTATAATTTTTATTTAATTAATTGAACAGCGATATAAGTAAGAGTATAAATAACAGCTAAACCCATAAGAACTAAGCCAGCCTTATTTATGTGTTTCGATGTAATCATTGATAACTCTCCTTTCTTTCTTTTCCTCCTGGATTTCAACTACATTTGGGATTTCACCTGTTTGATTAGAAATGCTAGATTCTAATAATTTAAGTTCGTTTTCAATATCACTTAATGATTTCAATAGTTCTGATTTTTCTTTTTCAAGGTCCTCTTTTTGTTTTAGAAAATGCTGATGGCGCTTTTGTAATTCTTCAATTTGGTTTTTATATTCTTCGGTATTTGCAATATTTGGTTCTAATTTCGGTTGCGAACCAAATAGTTTTTGCCAGAATGACTTTGGTTCTTGGGCTTGTACAGAATTAAACTTACTTATATTTCTAAATAGACCTGCGCTCAATTCAATGCTTTCAATAACACCAACGATTAATTTCATATTATCTTCCCAGGTTTTAAGCCTTTGTTGTAGATGCATACGTTTGGACTCAATCCGAATTTTTTGCATTTTACCTTCAAATACATTAGACATTGCAACTGCCATTTCTTTCCGGAGCTCCGATTTAATTATAGTTTTTAAATCTTCTGTATTAGAAAGAGTATTTCGATTGGGTTCCCTTTTAATCGGCCGATCTGAATAGTAATAATCTGACCTGGTCCCAATTAAGGTTGCAATATCTGACGGTGAATACCCGTTTTCACTTAGTAATAAAATCATCTTAAACTGGAACAAGGAATTCTGGTCATATCTGTAAGATCCTCTTGCTCCTTTTCTAAAGATTATAATATAGTCCGAGAAATCTTCTCGATTTAAAAAGTTTATTAGAGTTTGTTCTTTACCCGATATTGATAAGATTTCCGCAGCTTGTTTTGTTGAATAAGTTTCTCCCCAGTTAAAAGCTTTGAAGTAATAATCTTCAGGGTCAAAAAGTTCCTCTATTAATCCTAGTTGTTTTAATTTCAAATACAAGGGATCATCATGAAATTTTTCTTGAAGAGCACTAATTTTATCTTGGACTTCCAGAGAAACCCACCCCTTTCAAAAAATATTGGAATTACAAGATTTTCTCACCTTATCGTACCCTCAAAAGAGTGATAATGGCAAGGATTTCGGTACTATTATTTTAAATTATTTAAGATTATTTGATTTGAAATAATTAATAATTAAAATTCATTAAACATTAATTATTAATTATTACCAATAAATATTTATTAATAATTATTTGAAATAAATTAAAACAAAGCCCCTTAGCTTTTATAAGCTTGGGGCAATTGCTTTAAAGTATTGATACATTTGGGTTATTTGAGATTATTTGAGATTATTTCAACATTAAATTTTAAATTATTTAAGGTTATTTAAAATAATTGATTAAAAATCGATATCATCTAACTCATTTTCTGATACCAGGGAGGCTGCTTTTTGTTTTTTTGGCTCATTATCGTAAACAACATCATCTATATCATCTAAACGGAGCATTCCACGTCTTTTTTTCATTGTGCTGCTAGAGGAGGAGAAGAAATTGTCAAACTCATCAAGACCTAAATTCTCAGAGGCACGTAACTTTTTCTCTTCCTGTTCTTTTTCAATTCGTTCCCATTCTTTTAACTCCTCTTTCAACTCGGAGATACGAGTAGGAGGGGTACTTGAAACAGCCAAACCATAGAGTGTTAACTGGTTAATAGCAGAATTAAAAGAAATTGATAAATTTACTTTAGAGTTTAATAGGTTTGAGGCATATCTATATACATCATCGGCAATTTTAGGTGAAATATTTTTATTCGATGGATAAATAACGGCAATCGCACCTGAAAGGACGTTATCAACACTATTTTCAGCCAATACCTCACTCTTTGTATATAAATTTGCAATTAATTCTTCAAGGTTATCATCTGTCTGAACATTGGTTAATTTAGATAATGATAACCAACCTGCAGTAGAGATCGTCCCTAAATATTCAGTTTTATCAAAAACAGAACGCCCTTGTAAGAGGGGGATTGAAGCAATTTCGACTGTTAACGAAGAAACGATCATATTACTGTAAGACTTGGCATCAATTTCGGTACCACCGTAAGTTTTTAATGGACTTTCTGCATAGTAATCATTCATTTTTTCATTATCGATTACCAAAACAGAGCCCAGTTTGTTTTCGTTTATCATGTTTTGAAGTAGATTAATCCCAGCTAAAGCGTTTTTTCTAAATGAAGAACCTCTTTCATCTTTTGAAGGTAATGAGCATATAACTCCCAAAGGAATTTTACCATTAGGTAATTCTTTATTCGAACGTACTTTAGACAAGTAGGTTAATGCAATTTTTAATGCTCCATTACCAGTCCCGCCACCTAATGAAACACATACCCATACAAAATCAGATGATTGGACATCTTCAGATAGGGCTAATTTTTTATAAATGTTCTGATTTTCCTTTGCAATTTCAAATCCAAGTTGAGCGTTCTTATCCGTCCCTTCTAATTCAGGATAGAGCTCACTCTTAGTAATAATTCGTTTATCATCCGGGATTAGCTTTTTATGTTCGCCTAAATCTGATTCCGAAGAATTGACTAAATAAGTAGGGAGGCCAAATCTTGATAGTTCGGCAGCTATTCGTCCGCCACCTTGTCCTAATCCTATAATGGTCATTGTAGGATAACGATCTAAAGCATTTTTAACTTCATCGGACATCATATGTTCGGATAATACGGCTTTGGTTGCTCCAATTTTTTCTAAAGTAATCATATGTATCACAACCCTTCAATATTTTGGTTATTTTGTTGTTCTCTTTTTTCATCTCTGAGCAAGCTTGCTAATTGTAACCCTCTGACTGTAACAAAATATGGTTTATGCACACCAACAGAACGTTTCTCTATAAAACCTTGTCCTTCTAAGATAAGAAATGCTGCATCAAACCTTTTACGGTGCGAATTATAATTTTCAATCTGTGTTTTTGTAAGGCCATCAGAAGTGTGCTTTTTTACAACCATCCGGAAACAATCTATTGTAAAGGGATCAAGCTTTTTCCTTAAAAATAGTAAAACATCGTAATCATATTCTAATTCCTCTAAATCGATATATTGTATTCTATGAATCTTTTTTCCCTCTTTTCTAATGTCTTCGTTCAATTACCATCCCTCCTGTCTCAAATGTATGTATTTATTCCATATTGTACCACTATGTACCATAAAGGTACAATACTAATTTGTATAACGGACCATTATGGTACATTAATGTCAAACTGTTGATAATAAAGATTTTGTAATCAATTTAAAGTAAGTTATAGAATTTAATTTTAATGATTTATACATTACTGGTACATAATGTACCAGTAAGATAGGATTTTAATGGTACTTTTTGTACCAATATTAAAAACCCAAATATATCAATGTTATGGAAACTTCTTTGCGGATTTTTACATATTTTTACTTATTGCTGGTCCATAATGGTACGTTAAGAGATATTGGCCAGATAGTTTGATAATTGGAAGTGAAAAATCAAGCAAACTGATGAACTGGGACATAGGTTCTTGATGCTTAATTCAATAATTGAAAATAATTATTTATTTGTAATTATTTGGAGGGAATATACTTGAATTTGAATTTATTCGAAATTTTTTAGAATTATTTGTTCCAAAAGATTCTTCAGATTCTATTAGCTAATTAAATAGCAGCAAACTGTTTGTGTCATTAAGAACTGAATTTTTATTAAAAATTATTCATTATTTTTTTCAACGGATTAACATAGGAACAGGAAGTTATATAGCATTTTATATTCCTTAAAAAGACACTGGACAACCTGGGGCAATCTTCATTTAACATTAATTTAAAGGAAAGCTGCACGCCCAATTTTTCTTAGCTTATTTCTTGCTAAATTTCCTATTCCCGCTCATAGGGAAAAGTGGCCTTTTTAGGGTATGAGTACAATGGTATGAGCGGGCTCATAGTCTAAAACCCTTTAACCCCAAGGAATTAAACGCTCCCTGCAAGTCTAACTATTATATACTCCAGAACCCCATGAACCTTTACTCTAATAGGCAAATTTCTCTCTAGTCTGAGGTAAATATCAGGGACTTCTCCTGAATATATTTTTTGCCAAAAATCCCCCCTGATTTCAGGATTTATTAGCAATTCTGATCCTTGTTTGTTATACTGTATTTCAAATAAAATCAAACTTCACAGGAGCACCCTGTCCACTGAGGACGTACAGTAAAAACAACTGTATTTCTGAAGTGGGCGGGGTGTTTTTTGTTTTAAAAGGGGTGTGTGTAGTTGTTTGAGGAAAGGGATAACTCCTTTTTTACTGGAACAGAGTATACAACCAATGTTGTATTAAAACCGGAAGAATTAGATTTGCTACAAGAGTTACTTCATCATCGAGTAATGTTGTCCCGAACTGTACATGATTTTATTCAGACAAGAACTAAAAACGGTCGTCATGCAAATGGGATCAGCAATCGATTAAGGAGGTTAGTTGATGCAGGAGTATTAAATCGTCTAAAAGAAAATGTTAGCGCGACAAGAGCGCCAGTTTATCGCTATTATTACAAACTTGCAAAAAGAGGATTATTAATCCTGGTAGATGAAGGGAAATTAACTTTGGAGGAAGCGGAAAAATTCTATAATCAGATAAAGTCTAGACGTATTCCTAAAATACATAATCTAGCTACTTCTATCCTAGTAAATGACATTTATTTAAAAGTCCTTAAAGAGGGGATAAAAGGATACTCACACTCAAGAGGAGTTGATGATACTCGATTAAACGGAGAGGAACCGATTCCGGCGGATCGAAAGGGGCTAGTATTGCCTGATTGGGTTTTTACATTGAATAAGAGAACCGTATGTTTAGAGGTTGACACTGGAACAGAGACGAGCCGAGTCGTTGAGGCTAAAGTTGAGCGATACATTAAATTTGCTGAAAGTATACAAGGAAGTGGTGAAGACCTAGCTATAGTATTTTCGGTTGTTGATCCTTCTCTGAATTTACCAACATACAGATTCAGCATTGATAGAACTAAACGTATCAGCTCCCTAAAAGCTAGTATTCCACCAATTCAGTCATGGCCTTCAAATTTATCTGTTTATGTAATAACAGCAGAAAAAACCGACGAGCTTCTTTTACGTTTACTAAAAAGGGAAGAACCGTATTCCAAGGATCTGCGGCAATTAGTTATTTTTGAATGGATGGAACGTTTAAAAATCTATAAAGATAGTGACATTCACCTAAAGGAATTTGATAACGGTTATTTAAATGAACTTGAAATTCTAAAAGAATTGGAGCCTGATGGTGTTATTGAATTAACACGAGGCAGGAGAAAAGATAGATTGGCATTAATCTGGGGAGAAGAAGGTTCTATTGCCACTTATCAGTTAATTAGGGCTAATCAATTTAAAACGAGAAAGGGAAGAGAATCAAAATCGCCGCTGGATGGTGTATTAGCAATATATCCAAATAAGAATCAATTGGACTCTGATATTTACGGAGAACCATGGGAAAATGTGTGGTTAACGGATTTTGCAACCTGGCAGAAAATTGAAAATCGAGAAGACCCTTTTCCAATGTTTATGAAAATTGTATCTAATTATCGAAAGGAGTGGATGCCTTATGAATGAGCAACCATTATGGAAAAGGAAGTTCCCCATATTCATTAGCACAATCCTATTTGTTATTTCGCTTTATGGATTATCTTGGGTATGGATTAAAGTGGCTTCTTTGATTGCTACACAAATAAAAGGGGAGGAGACCTTTTATGTTTCTCTAATATTCGGAAAAGGGGAATCCGTCCCACTCTTGCTTATACTCTTTCTAAGCACACTCTCCATTTTCTCATGGTTATTAAGTACACGAGTGAAATTTTATCAGAGGAAATTTTGGAGAATCATCATGTTTCTCACACCTATCATGACTATCTGGGGTGGTTTAGCTGCTTTTGGGATGTCGCAATCAAAAAAGCATATCATTCCAAATTTTGAAGAACGATTGAAAAATGTCATTGACACAAATGGTTTAATTGAATCCTTAGTATTTGAACATACAAGTGGATTTTATTTAATGGTCTTGCTCATCCCTATTATTGTATTATCGTTTATCACACTTTTTTTACTGACAAAATATGTGCAACATGATAAAGAACTAACTAAGCCTTTTTTCGAGTTTGAGTGGGCGGGAAAGTGGTTGCAAAAGCTTTCAAAATTAGAACAAAAAGAGCAATGGCCTGATATTGAGCTTGGAGCAAGTACTAAGACAGGGGAAATGGTAGTCTTGCCTGGTCGTGACCGAACATTAAACACCATGATTGTGGGAAGTATTGGTACAGGGAAGACAGCTGCGCTTGCTTTACCTATGATTAATCAGGATTTAGATCATATGGCAAGATACGTTAATGATTATCCGATGCTATACCAGCGGAAGGATTTCCAAACAGAGGAAGTTGGGGGTCGGTATTTAAGTGGGATTTCCATTATTGACCCTTCGAATGATCTGTGCCAAAAATCATTGAAGTTGGTAAAAGCTCACGGAATACCTGATGAAGCCATAACCTATATCAATCCGCTCGATCCTAATACTCCGAGTATTAATCCAATGCGTGGGCCTGTTGATAAAGTTGCGGAAGTATTTGCACAAGTGATTGCTGGTTTAAATGATTCAAAAGATGGAGGCAATTTTTTCTTCGAGCAAGCCCAGAGGAACCATTTAAAACACTATATTTACTTATTAAAACTTCATGATCCTGATAAAGAAGTAACCTTTGATATGCTGCTTGATATGTATAACAATCCTCAAGTAGTAAGGGCAATGCACGTAAAGTTAAAGTCAACAATGCCATCTGATATAGATGCATTCGAGGACAGAGATGATCGAAACTATTGGAAAATTGTGCAGGGAATAGATGAATGGTTTGATCTAAACTTGTTACCAAAAATGACCAGGGCTGGAAACATGAATGTGGTCGAGCGGGATGATAAAGGAGAAGCCCTTTACTACGATGCAAAAGCAGAACATGTTCAAGGATTGCGTAATATCTTAAATGACATTGGAGCAAACCCACTTATACGCCGAGTGTTATTTGGAAAAAGTGACTTTGATTTTGACCGGCATATGGAAATTGGTGGAGTGCTTTTAGTAAACACGGCTAAGGGGGAACTTGTTAACCTGGCAAGGGTATTAGGAAAAATCGTTTTAATGAATCTGCAAAACGCAACATTTAGGAGGCCTCCAAACGTTGCATCGTTTCATCACATATTAGTTGATGAAGCACCTGATTATCTTTATAACGCATTTAGGGAGTTTCCTGCTCAATCTAGAAAATACAAGGTTATTATTACAACGTTAAAACAAACTATTGCGCAACTAGCTGACCAATTTGGTGAGCACTATATGACAACTCTGATTGGAACAATGCGAAATCGATTGGTTTACGGTGATGTTCCTGGCTATGATGCAAAATATTTTTCAGATATGTTTGGTGAAAAATTTGTATATGAAGAAGGACAAAATGAAATGTCCGTTTCTCCTCTGCAGGAAAATCCGGGTTCCCGCTCCGGTTCTTCTTATTCTAAAGTCCGCGAGCAAGCAATGACTGGCGGAGAAATCATGTTCCAAGATGCTTTTCAATGTGCAGTAAAAATAGTCGTAAATAATAAACCCATGCCTGTTAGACAAATAAAAGCTAATTTTGTTCCAAAAGAATCTTTTGAAGTAGCCGATATACAGGTAGAAGCAGAAACCCTAACTATATGGCTTGAAGAACGCCGTAAATACGGAAAGGTCTTTATCACTGAAGAGATATCAAGTATAGATGAGCCAATTCTTAGCATTGAGGAATCAGAACAATTGAATCAAGAACATTATGCTGCTGAGCGGGACCATGCATTTGAGTTAGATGAAAAGGCCATAAAAAGAGCAATTTCCGTACAGTTTGAGCCACATCCTCGTGATCCGCTTATCTATATAAAAAAGGAATCTCTTTCTACTGAAATAACACAGAATGATGTGGTGAGAGACGACAATCCTTTGCAAGAAAAGGATTTACCGTTGGTAGATGAGGAGCCGATTGAATGGGAGAATTCTATTAAGAATATTCCTGTTCAAACAAACGATAATACCCTCATAGAACGGAAAAGTGATTTGGATGAAACACGTACCGAAAATAATGAAAACCATGTAATTCAACAAAATGATAAGCAAGTTTCATCTGAAAAGGATTATAAGCCCAGCATCATAAGTGAAAGCCAGGTTAAATTTGCGGATTCTTTAATTGAAGAGTTTAAAGAATGATAAACTTATAGTATTTTAGAAAATACTTGCAGATGGGAATATAGATTTGTACAATGTAGCTAAATAGTAAGAAAGTAAATATGAAATTAAAGGGAGCACCCCTTACAGAACTAGCGCTTTGTTTGAGCTGGCTGTAAGGGGTGTTTTTTATGTTTAAAACTACTTTCTTACAAAAAGGATTCCTCTGGGGTTCTTGGTTAAAAGCGTTCCTTACTATTTTAAAAGGTGTGTGAAGAATGGTTATAAAATCATGGACAAATGAAGAAATGTTAGAGGACTTGGCCCAAAGTGCTCGTTTTGGAGAAATCGTCAATGGAGTAGTTAGAAGTACTGACTTTATGAATTTACCAAAAGTAAATGAAGACGGAACCGTATCAAACGTTGAAGAAGAAACCTTAATCATTGCCTTACCTGGAGGGATTACTGGGTACTGCCCATCGTCAGAATTTATGGAGCGGGAGTTTCGCTCACTTCGTAGATTTGTAGGTACCACTCAACAGTTCGTCATCACTCGGTTGGATTTAGACCATGAAATAGCATTATTGTCCGAAAAGCAAGCGGCTGCTAAGTTGAGAGAAACCTTTTGGGAAGAAATCACCTACTTAAATAAAACAGGTCAACTGGAAAACGAAATATTTGATGCCACCGTTTCTGGCTATAATCAAAAGAAAGGTAATGTTTATGTTCGAATTAATGGACAAGATGCTTTTATGTTCCGACGAGATTGGGCATGGGCTGAAAGAGGTGTAGTTGATGCCCAGCAAGGTGAAACCATACAGGTAAAGATTGAACAATTTGATGAGGATCAAAAGCTAGTCAGAGTGTCCCGCAAAAAAGCTCTACCGGATCCAAAAGACTTTATTACAAAATTAAAAAGAGACCAGATCATTGCCGGTCGTGTATCCCACGTAGACCCTATACATGGACTATATGTTGAAGTTGAAACTGATGTGGTTTTAAAAGCAGGAAAGATTAGTAGATTAGAGGAGCCGACAGTAGGGGATATCGTCACTTGTAGAGTCCGTTCTACAAATCCGGAAGAACGAAAAGGAAAAGTAATTATCATTGACTATCCACGTGGGAAGCGGAAGAAAAAAGACCTTGGTTCATTCTTATTTGAATAATGGAAAACAATGGACTATTGACCTCAGCCATTCAATTGTTCCCTAAAAATGATGGGACAATCTCTTTCTGGGATCATCCAAATTTCAAATCGCGTGTGACGCTTCCCGATGATTACTTTGCACTCACACGCGTTGAACAAGGACTTGAACTAATTCATCAGGGGAGGCTTAATGATGATGCACTTATGGTATTAAAAGTTGTTGGGGATGCAATGTGTGCAAACGAAAATCAACTTCGAAGATATTTATCAAAAAAAATATCTTTTTCCCAAACAAGTTCGATTCTTAAAAGGTTAAGAAAATATGGTTTTGTAGAACGGCATAAATGTCGTCTGGCCTTTATTGAAGAGGATGGGGAGGAAGTGATAAAGCCTCCTGCCCCATTTACCTTAGGGATAGCAGGATTTAAATTAATGGGTCATCTATATCCAGAAAACCAATTCATGAAACCTGATTACTGGAAAGAGCAGCCATTAGCCATCCAGCGATTTGTAGCTATGAATGAAATGCGCTGTTTATCAGTAGAGGCACGTGTTCTTAGAGATTGGAAATGGAATCCATATATTGGGGGAAGTTCAAAATTCCTAAAACCGATGGGTGTTGCAAAGATTGAAACTCCTAAGGGGGAATTACAGTTATTAATTGATCGCCCCCAAATGGCACAAAACTTTATTGGGTATTTACGAACAAAAATGGAGCAGTATCGTTATTTGTTTGAAAAAGATCAAGGTTTTAGGATCGATGGATTTTCAAGGAAGGCCATTCAAGTTGTTTGTCTATATGTTTCTTCCGTAAATATGGCCCGTTTTATTCAAGAAGAGGTACGTCTGCATACATTTCCTTTTGATGTGTGGATTCTAGTGGATGAATGGATTAATTCTGAAACAGGAATGGGTACTGCTTTTTCCACTGTTGGGAAAGATGGGTTGAAAAGGATTCGAGTACCATTTTTTGAAAAGAAATCTCTAGAAACATTCTGATGACATTAACCTATAAAAACATGGATTGACAAGATTTGACTTCAATGATAGGATAGCCTCAACACCTTTTCTCAAGTTTTTTACTTGAGGAATATTGGGAGAGAATGACGGAAACATTCTCTCCTTCTAAAAAAATAAAGAGTACATGGGAATACCCCAGTATAGATACAATAACTATCTCGTTGTTGTATGTATACTGGGGTTTTTTGTGTTTAACGAGGTGAAACGAGAATCATGCGTGTCTTGTTGGCCGTAGGTGACCCCAATTACGTTCAAATCCTTAGAGGACATTTAGTAGGAATCGGTTTCGATGTAATTGAAAATGATGTTTTTCATCGACGATTCCTTCAGGAAATCATTGAAATGGAACAACCCGATACGGTGATTTTACACGATACCTTTTTACCAAGTGATTTTGACTCCAAGGATGAACAAGAAGAAGAAATTTTAAGTTTAATTGAATATTGGCGAATCCAATATCGGGATCGTATCAGGGTTGTGTACTTATGTCATCGGGAGAAATCAGATCCTTTTTTAGGTAAGCTCGTTGCTCGAAATGTATTAGACATTTTTTATACCCGCTCCATTCCAACTCAGCTATTACTGGAGCAACTAAAGAAGCCCGCCGAGTTTGCAAATGTTGCGAGACTTGGAGTAGGAATTTATGAATTTCAAGAAGAGGAAATTGAAGAAGTTGAGGAAGATGGAAATCAAGAGAATATGATTACTCCCTCTGCAGATGAGGAAGAAGAGGAAAAGCCCACCAAAGGGATTTTAGAACGATTACCAAAGATTCCGCAATTCCACAATCCTTTAAAAGACAAAAAGATCGTGGTAGAACGTCCAACCATTCAAAAACAAACAGTTAAAAAGGAAATAAAGATCCATTTCGGGCGTAATCAAGTCAAGACCATTGGGGTGAGCTTACCTAGACAGCTATTTGTAGTAGCTGGATGGCAGCCTAGAGTGGGGAGTACATTCATTGCCCATCAAATGGCTTATGCATTTTCAACCCATGAAATTGGAGTTACCTATATGGAAAACCCTTATCGTAGACCATATACATATGAGCGATTGGATGGGGAGATTAAACAACCTGAATATAGGAGCTTGTTTCAACGAATATCTACACCTGAAAGAAATACTCCCAAAATGGTTCTCCATACACATGAAATTGATTTCGTTGTTCCAAACCCTCTTCATGAGCCTATCTATTCGGAGGATGCGTTAAATGTTGATGACGTTTTGAGACTGCTGCTATCTGTTCATGAAACACCTATTGTATTTGTGGATATAGGAGACGATCTTTCCAGTGTGTTTGCAAAAGAAATGATGAGTGTAGCAAATAAGGTATTTTTTGTACTTGATCACGATATCCCAGGGGCTATTCGATACAACCAAGATACATTGTCTCCTGAGCGATTTTTAGTGGAGCAGTTAAAATCAGAAAACCGTTTTCAGTTTATTGCTAACCGAAGTATAGCGATAAAACAATCTAAGGAAATGTTTGAAGAAGACGTTTTTTATTATCCAGACATTCCCGCTGATGTAGTTTATCACAGTCAGCTTGAAGGAACACTTCAGTTCAAGGACAGACAGTGGAAAAGAAAACAAATTGAATTAATCATGCCTCTGCTAGAGGATGTAATACCTAAAGAGGTAAGAAAAAAAAGAAGTTCAAAGTTGTTTGGCTTATAAAAGCCAGACTACACGTCACAAATTTTTACTAGATAAAGGAGATTTAAAATGCGGAATAAATGGTGGAATAAGCAATTATTCTTCTCAATCTTTTTCTTTCTCATCTTTATCGGTGCGGTTGTTGCAAACGAGCTTGATATATTCAAAAAATACACAACCGTTCCAGTAGTAATGGCTAAGGAAACGATTGATAAGGATACAAAAATTACAGAAGACATGCTGTATATCTATCAAATGGAAAGAGAATTTGTAAATGATGGGATGTTTAGGAATGTAAAAGATGTTGTTGGAAAAACAGCAACTCAGCTTATCATGCCAGGTCAATATGTTTCTCCTCTTTCCCTAGACGCATCCATTTTACGGCCAACAGCAGAACATGAATTCTTCCCAATCCCTGATGATTGGCTAATTGGAATTCAAGGAACGATTAGACGTTATGATTCTGTTAATTTATCTGTCCTTTATGTCGGTACAAAGTCTAATGATGAGGAGCCAGTTGAAGTTAAGGTTCATAACATCAAGAACGAATTTATCTTACAAAATATACCCGTTGCTTACGTTAAAGGTGGCCAGAATGAAGAGGTAACAGGGGTGAAAAATAGCGATGACAGGCTATATGGTACGACAAGGCCATCAAGTATTCAACTTAGCTTAACATTAGAAGAATTTAAGAATCTAGAAAAGCTAGTATTAGAGGGATACAGAATCATCTTAAGTCTTTAAGGAAGGAGCGATCATTATGAAAACAGCTATCATACAACCTACTGAAACATTAAAAAGATTAGTTATGTATACACGACAATTTTCCGATCAAATTGAAGTTCAGTCCTTTGACGAGATTATTAAAGATAGAAAAATTGATGTCATTCTTACAGAACAAATGGATTTATTAGCTTCTGACATTATTCAAATAAGGCAAAAGTTTCCTAATCATAAAATACTCATCCTATCTGAAACTGCAGATCCCTTTTTCCAAAAAGCCTGCATCACATATGACATTCTTTTGATTACAAAAGATATGAACGAAAGGGAGCAGCTTAATACGATCCAAAAAGCCTGGTTTGGATTAGAGGAGCAAACAGAGTATCACAACGTTGTAGCAATCCATGGAACCCACAGACAAATAGGTGTTACCCAACTAGCTTTATCTATTGGTCAAACTCTAGGGGGATTAAATTATAAAACCATCGTTATTGGATTAAATCCTTACAATCCCGGTGAAATAAACAATATACAATCCACCTATTCCTTTGAACAAATTTATGACCTTATTGAGAGTAATGTCATTTATGATGGAGAAAGCCTAGTTCAGTACCTGACAAAACTTAATCAATTTTATTACTTAGTAGGTAATAGGGATTTTTACAAAGCAATGACGTTTGATTCAAAGCCAGTGGAGCGGCTCATTCATTTTGCTAAAGATCATTTTAATGTCGTCATTTTGGATGTTGGCTCATTCTATGATAGTTATTTGCCACTCACTGGTTTGCAACTTTCGAATACACATATTCTAATTTCTTCACAAGAATCAATTTCAATAGAAGAATATAAACGTTGGCAGGAACAAGTCTTAAACCGATTTGATTTTCATCCAAAGTCAGTATATCAAGTTGTAAACAAGGTTGCCTCTCGGGCTATTATTACCCCGAGACAGTTGGAAGATGCACACAATGTTCCTATACTTGCAGAAGTTCCATTTTTCCCGGAAGCAAGCGATGCGGTGATAGAAGATGGCATTTTAGCTCAAGCGGAGTATAAACCTTTTAATAAAGTAATTGAAGGTCTTTCTCGTGCAATTGCAGATGAAGCAACAGAAGGACAAGAAGAATCAAGGGGTGGGTTCTTCAGATTCTTTACAAGGGGGCGCGCATGATGGAAACAACTATCATCCGAAAAAATTCTGAGTACTCACCACCGTCTAGTCGGAAAAAGCTAGATATTAAAAAGTATCAAAAAAACCGAAATATTACCCAACAAAAAAATCGTCAACATGATTTCTATACTTTAGCTGAACAAGCAAGACAATACGTTTATACCATTTACGATAAAAAGGTCGAGCAGCGGGCGAGTGGTGAAACAAAGGAAGACTATGTAAGCATTTATCATGAAGCCATGCAGGGTATTCCCTCGTCAGTTAATTTGATAAAAAAGCATATAGATGACTTTGTTGTAGAACAAGGATTAAGAGACACACCCTTCCCCGAATACTACCGAACATTGGTTGATGCACTTTTCGAAGAAGAATTTGGTTGGGGTCCTCTTTCAGCCTTTCGATATGAAAAGGACTGTGAAGGTGCGCAGGTTCTTGGGGTTGATATTAAGTTTAAACGGTCGTGGGGGTGGGAACTACAGTCCTTCCGATTTAAAAATGTAAAACAGGTTTTAGAACTAGCTCAGCGTTTTTCAAATATGAATGCTCGAACCACATTAAACGAGCATACCAATCCTGAAATGGAAACAAAGACACACGATAACATTCGTGTATCGATTATGATCCCAAAAAGAATGCATGGAGAGCCTGTTATCACCATGCGACGTAAGGTAATTAAGGATTTAAGTTTTAAAAACTTAGCAAGTTTTGGAACCATACCTAATTCAGCCATACCACTTTTTGAAAGTTTGGCTCGGTTCCAAGTTAACAGTGTTATTGCTGGGCCGCCAGGCTGTGGGAAATCAACCATGCTTCAAGCCTTTTTACATTACGCTTGTTATGAAATAAGAAACGATAAAAAGGTCCCTGAAAGGATAAATACCGTTTACGCTGAGAGCTATCCTGAGTTTGATGTTCGAGAAATTCACCCACAATCAAATATTTTACACATGATCGGCCGCGGGCAAGAATTCGAAAAAATTATAATGGCCTCAATTCTTCGTCATGATATTGGGAGAGTGGTCTTGGGGGAAATTCGGGAACATGAGGTAGGGCTTTATAGAAGAGCAAGTTTACAAGGGATTAAACAAGTAATGGGAACCCTTCATGATTTAGATCCAATTAATATTCCTGAAATTATGGGTAACCTATATCTTCAATATTATCCAAATGGAACGGAATCCGAGGTAGTTTATGAAACATTTGCCAGAAACCTTCATTTCGCTATTTCTATGGATGAAGTTCTTTATGAAGACCAAGGAAAAGAGCAATTGGAAAAAAAGGTAACGGGGATTCATTTTTATGATGTTGATGTGCAAACCAACGAAATTAAGTTATATACGATTATGAATTTTGATATTTACAACAAAGAATGGGTTTTTAATAGTCGAATACCAGAACGTTTTGAAAGGTTGGTAAAGAAATATCACCGAGGGGCCTTTGAGAAATTTGTAGCTACTCTTCGCTTACTAGAAAAGCGTGGACCTATTCAGGCGGGTGAGTAATGGTGAGTAATTTGGCAAATTTTTATCAAGTTGGTTTAACCGTATTAATTTATGGACTTGGACTAGCGAGTGTAATCGGAATATGGGTCGGTCTAGGCCTAGATATCCGCAGAACAAGGGAACGTTTTAGGGTTAACCAAAAAATGCGACTGGCCACATTTAACCGAAAATGGCTTCAATATCCGATTATGAGAAAATATCATTTTCTATTGACCTCTGCCCTAAGGAGATATGAATTGGAATATTTTTCGCGAATCGTTCTAATTCAATTTTTATTTTACTTTATTTTTACAATCGTGCTTTTTGTGTTAATTCATAGTTTCGGCCTAGCAGCTATTCTTTCAGCTATGTTTTTCTACGTTTTGCCAATTAGCTTTCTTTATTTACGACATAAACAGCAACAAACTGCTTTACAGGATCAGTTAGTAGAGGCTTCGGTTGTACTATTACAGGAATATCAGAAGAATCATAATCACATGCTTTACGCACTGAAGTCAGTTTCAGAAAAAGTAGAGGAGCAAAGTCAAATTGCTTATGCTCGACTTTTTGCGCGCATGCACGATGACGATAAAATGAAGGAACTCGCAGCTGAAACATTTGCATTTCAGTTGGGGCATTTCAGAGGAAAGAACTTGGCTAGTATTGTTTTACGAGCTTGTAAGGATGGGGTGCCTGTTACTAGATTAATTGAAGATTTAGTAGAGGACATCACTGAGTTTAATAAAAGAATTCGAGATGCAGAAACAGAAGCCAGAGAAACAGCATTGATTGGCTATGCACCAATCCCCTTATTAATAGGGCTTCACATTATTAATGATAAATGGTTAATCCCTAATGGAGAAGCCTTTTATTATCAATTCCAAACTGATAAGGGGCTAAAATCCTTCTTGATTTCCGTTGTTTTTGGCTTAATTGGGATGGGACTAGCCTTAATGGTCAAAAGACCTAAAAAAATGTAGAAAGGGGGTATAAAGTGGATTGGCTCATACAGAATTACCAAACTGTTTATATCTTGTTAATTGGTGTTCTTCTATTTCTCAGCTATTCATTCTTACAAAGATCTCAATATGATGAGCGAAGGCGAAATCGTTTTAGAAGAAAATATTTAGCTCACCGATGGACTGTTTGGCAAGAAAAGCTATATAACCAGGAATATGAAACATTCTTAAGAAGGCATGGGATACCGCTTTTTATCAATAGTGTACGAATCAATGCCTTACGAATAGGGGTATTAGTTGTACTGATCATTATTGTTTTATTTGGAGTAATAACAGGAAAAGCATTTCTTTCTATGCTTGACCTAGTTATGTGGGGATCATTGTCGATTATATTGATTCCTAAAAAACCTTATCCTTTATTCTACATGGTTAAGTTTTTCCAGCGCAAACATGCTAATGAGGTATCAAATGAGGTTTACCAGTTATATAACGAAATCAAGTCACAGTTTCAAATGCAGTCGAACGGCCTGACGAATACATATTACATCATTCAGCAAACATTACCATATTACAAATATATTCGTACACCGCTTGAAAAGATGCTGCCGCTTTTAGAAAAAAAACATCTGCATGAAGCCTGGGAAGTATTTGCTAATGAAATTGATACCCCCGAGTCTAAAATGCTTGGTGTAGTTATGAAAGAAGTTGAAGCGACTGGTACAGAACAAGCTCTTCTTCTTCTTGAGCAAAAAAGACAAGAATTTTCCAATAATCTATATAACCGGTATACCGATTATTTAAGAAGACGTAAAACTATTATTTTTACCTTAGTAGTATTTGGTGCCATGATGGTTTTTTTGAACGAAGTGACCGTTTTTTATATGTGGTACAAAGATATCATGACGAATGTTAATGAAGTCAGCACCAGCTGATTGATTTTACAGATATTATAATTTTAAAAATGGAGGAAAGAAATGGACAAGTTATTAATTTTTCTAATGATTATCTTATTTGCTGTTGGTGTAACTAGCCAAACCATTTTCCAATCAGATGGCCTTCAGAGTGATTCTATTAATATGAAAGATAAAACTCAAACCATTATTGAAGAGGCCAATACAGAAATGGACAACTTTATCAATGGTGGCGTATCTGAATAGGGAGGTGGTGCTTAACGTTTGGAAAGACTAATCATTTTTTTGATGATCATTTTGGGAGCGGTTGGCATTACCAGTGCAACCATTTTCCAAGATGATGGTCTTATCAAAGACACAAAAGATACGCAAGCAAATACTCATCAGATGATTACTGACACTCATGTTTATATCGATAAGTTAAATAAATAAAATTTTCCTACAGGAGGATATATTAAATGGACAAGTTATTAATTTTTCTAATGATTATTTTATTTGCAGTTGGTGTAACTAGCCAAACCATTTTCCAATCGGATGGCCTTCAAAGTGATTCTATTAATATGAAAAATAAAACTCAAACAATTATTGATGAAGCCAATACTACAATGGATGACTTTAGTAATGGCGAAACTGGAAGCTAATTTATAAGATTTAAATGATTCCAATGATTGATGAAACAAAATTAGTCATATTAGCGAACCCCCTTAAAAGGGGTTCGTTGGTTTATGGAGGTCTTTTTATGGAAAAATTAATCGTTTTTATGATGTTGCTGCCGTTTTCTCTTATTTTATTGTTTCAACCTGCCCTTGATCGCCTAGAAGAAGGACGTGAGAAAGTTGTTCAAGTAGCTATTCAACGCGGAGTTGAGAGAGCTGCCATCGATGGATATTTTACAGATGATATAAAAAATGATATGTATGCTGTTTTAAGTGCAGTCGGATATCAGGAAGAAGATATTGAATTTAAAGGGACTGAGAGACCAACTTATAGAGGGGATTATATTGAAGGGACTTTAAAGGTACCTAATAAATATCAATTTTTGATGTTTGAAAACTTATTTGAAGGAAGAACTACTGATAACTATCACATTCATACAGCTACCCGAATGAGTGAATTTATTAATTAGATGCAGAAGGAGGGGAGAACATGGAAAAATTGATAATGTTTATGATGATTCTCGCATCATGCCTGTCTTTTTGGGTAAAGGATGTTGAAATTGTTTTAATGGATCGCGCTTACCGAACTATCCAGTATGGCCTGGAACATGCTGTACACGATGCAGCTTTGCAGGTAGAAATCATGCCATTGTCAGAGGGATTTATTGTATTTGACCAGCCAAAAGCTGAGGAAGTTATGTTAGAAAGTATTCAGCATAACCTTCCTGTCGATTCCATGTTATCCCCTTCTTCTGATATATTTTTTACGGAGCCGTTAAAAATTATAGATATTGTATACCTTGATGATAATTTTGTAGGAAGTTTCCCGATGACCTGGGAATACATGTTACCCAACGGAAAAAAGTTTGAACGTGCTATTTTCGGCCCTTCAGTTGCCCTTATTGTAGATGTAAAGGTACAAGGAGCTGGAAAAACAACTCCTTTTGTTGTTATTCAAGAATATAAAGGGTACGAAGGCTAGAAACTACACTAACCGCTTAAATTGAAATAGATATTTGTAAAAAATTTCTACTAAACTTTAAATCACATTGAAGGTTATTTCCATACATGATAGTCTAGTATTAATAATAGTTTTCTAAATTTTTTGCGACACTAGGTTGTCTGCGGTTATGGAGTAAAGCGGTCTCTTTGACTTTTGGTGTGTTCCCTTTGGGCTGTCCATCAAATGTCTAGAACCGCTTTTTGCGTTATATAGGGCCCATATGGAAGTGTGATGTTTGAATCTTCTTCACTAAAGGTTAGTTGTATAATATCAACATTTATAATATAATGTTATATAATATGGGGTTAATGAGGAGGAAGGAAAATGATTAAAAAGTTGATTATATCGGGTGTTATAGCTTTTGGAGTATTGCTAACTCAACCAAGTGTAGGAGACGAAATCCAAGTACAGGCAGCAACTAAGTTGCCGGATAATCACGAAATTGAACAACTTAAAGTAGAATGGACTGGAAAGAATAGTTATCATATGCACGTAGGGGATCGTAAAGGTACATTGCTTATTCGTGTAGACCAACCTAAGAAAGAATGGAACATTGAGTGGGTAAACTGGAGAATCTCGAAACCACTTGCAGTAAACTTTCATATGCACTCTGAATTGGACCAAGAGAAACAACCATATATTGCACCACTAAATTTTAGACCTGATTATGGTTATGATTTTGCAAAACAAGGTGAAGTAGATTCGTTGGCTAAAAAAAATGGAAGAATTAGAAATGGTTTAATGCAGTTTAGTGATTTTTCCGATCCTGATTACTATTTAGGATTAGCTATTTATCTACCTGAGAATTATAGTAAAGATGGTGTTTATTGGTTTGGTGGTATTGGATCTGCACTAAGAGAAGATGGTCAAGTAAAAGCTTATTTTTACCCAGATTCCTACGTGGTTCCAGAAGCAATAGAAAAGGTAAAGAAAGACGGAACGTTTCCCCTTCTTAATAAAGTAATGTGGGGGAAAACAGAGCTTTGGCAGAGCCAGTTGGGGAAAGTAACTGTCAAACATCCTACCACTCTTTGGAAACGTTTGGATAATGGAAAACTAGAGAAAGTAAGAGACTTGAAAGCTGGAGATGAATATAGAGTATATAAGTTTCTTAATGAAAAAAAAGGCTTATATGGAGTTGGAGCAAACATGTATGTTGAACGTGATTCATCAAAGGTTTTATATGAAACCCCATCCAAAAGGAATCTCCGTTTAGTGCGTATTATGCATGGTCAAGAGTAGCAAGCAAATTGACTTAGTATAATAGATTCGGTATTATGTTAGTATCAATAATATCGAATGAGGAGCACCCTCAAAGTACAAAATGACCTAGTGTCGTTCTGTCTTTGAGGGTGCTTTTTTTATTGGAGGTGAAGTGGTTGAAAACAGTTAATAATGACATCTACAAAAAAGGGGAAGGAGAATGAAACTAAATAAAAAGTTGTTCCTTGTTTTACTAGTACTTTTACTATCGCCACTTATTCCGTCTCCCATTGGTGAACAAGTTGCCTTTGCTGCCAAAATGAACACTTTAGGTGGACCTTCATCGGCAGTTCACCGGCAACATAATTCAAGTTTATGGGATGGATCTTTAAGTTCTGATAGTCGAGGGTATGAAAGATGGCTGTTAAGAAGTGTAAATACAAACCGTTTTAGTTGGCATCAATGGGCAGCACAAAATGGGTACTCAAACTGGAAAATTGTTGCAGGATATGAAAGCCCTTCAGCTTATACACCACCTCCGGGTTGGGAAGTTCAAGGGATATTAAAGTATCCTGTTTATCGTCCTCGAACCTATCCCATTTCCATTAGGGACTGTACTTTAGAAACAACAGGCCAAACCAGCCCTGCAACAGAGGCGGGAGATGGAAGATGTACGCCACATACATTCCAAGGAACTCTAATCAGTAACCAGTGGGTATTATCTATCTCTAAGTCACATTGGAGATACTATGGTGACGCGTCTACTTGGGAAGGAAAAACGGGGCCATTTTATCTGTTTAATGCGGCACAGCAAAATGGTTATGCCTATGATTTTCGTATCAAACCTATTGCAGACCCAGAACCTCCTGAAGAATGGATTCCACCTGACCCTGGCGGAGGGGGAGATCCCGACCCTGGGGATGGAGGGGGAGGAGATCCTGGGCCTCCAGAACCACCACCTAATATTCCGCCCACAGTGGAAATTTATGGACCTGAAGAAGTAATGGCGGGCGAAGCATTCTTAGTCTGGGCTGCTGGGGAAGATGTGGATGGTACAGTGGAAGAATATCGATTTAGTAATGTACCTTCTGGTACGGAACAAAACGATAATTTGTTATACCCGTCTTATCCTAAAACGGGAAATTACTCCATAACCGTAAGAGCCATAGATAACGAGGGGGCTCAAAGCAAACCTGCCACACATAACGTTAAGGTCATTGCACCCCAACCAAGTGCGAACTTTTATGTAAGAGGAACGGAAAAAGAAAATAGAAAAATTACTCTAGATCCTGTTCATCCGTATAGGTACTTAAATACTTACCGTGCAGGTGTCATAGAAGCATTCCCCATGGTTGAGGAAAAATGGTCAATAACTGCTGTTGATCCAGAAAACCAAAAATATATCATGACACACGCAAATTTGAATGACAATTTGTCCTATAAAGAAGCCATTGACATTCTGATAAAGATTCGTGGGCAGTACAAAGTAAAACGATATGTTAAAAATAGTATTGGTCTAGAAGATACTGTTGAGAAAATTATTACTGTTCAACCTGATCTATTGCCAGTGGCAGACTTTGATGTGACCACTAAATTGTTTAGAGACGATGTGAAAAATCAACCTGAACACTCAAAAGCTGTAATTAAGGCTATTGATAAATCTTACTCAGATGATGATAAAATAGGACAACGCATTTGGTCTTACTATTATGATTCAAATAATGATGAGGATTTTTCAGATGAAGAGGAAGTGATTGTCTCTTCTAAAAATGAGGTGGAGATTAATATTAGGGTAGAAAAGGTTGGCAAATACCTTATCCAATTAAAAGTAATTGAAGAGTTTGGGCAACCTACCATTGATGAATTTGTTGTTCCCGAAGATAGACGTAGGCATCATGTATCCGAAAGTCAAACAGAGTTAAATATCCCTATAAAGCCTTTAGAACAACGAATAGTAACTGTAGATAATCTTGCACCAAATGCAACTTATAATGTTAGGAAAAAGGGAGAAACCGAACAACCCGACGAGAAACAACCTAAGGTTGATGTACAAATTGCTTTAGATGAAGTACCTTATTCTATTTCTCAAGTTCAATCTGGAATGACAAAGTTAAGGGAACGTTTAAATGCTGAAAATATCCAAGCGAACATCTCAGTTGAACCATTGAAGACACCACTAAAAAAAGTTGTAGATATGTCTTCTAGCTTATTAAATTCGATGTTTCTATTAGATTCAGGGGAAATTTATAGCGCTGGAAATACAGAATCTTTAAACGGACTCGGTACTAACAGGGGAGATCACCCAGTACCGGTTTCCATGATAAAAACATGGGCAGATGACGCAAAAGCAATTGCAATTTCACAGGGTTTAGGTCATGCTTTGATATTACTTGATAATGGAGAAGCCTATTACTCTGGTGAAATTCCGTATACTAGTTCTCATAGACGTACAAATGTCCCTAAACGTATAGGTTGGGATTCTGGTGTAATTGCTGCTGAAGCAGGGTATTACTCATCATTCCTTTTATATGGATCAGGAGAAGTATTTTCTGCGGGGGATGCCCCCAGTGCTATGCTCGGGAGAGGAACTTCTGCGGATACTTATTGGGGACAAGTGATTGAATCCTGGGGAACAAATAAAATTGTACAGGTTTCTTCAGGAACTAATCACACACTATTTCTTGATGAAAAAGGTAATGTTTGGGCTACAGGAAGTAATGATGCTGGAGAATTAGGAATAGGTAATAAAACCGAGAAAAACAAACCGGTTGCGGTAACTAAAACTTGGGGATCAAAAAAGGTTAAACAAGTTTCTGCGGGAAGATATGTGTCATACTTCCTATTAGAAACTGGGGAAGTTTATGCTGCTGGAAACGGTTATTATGGACAAATAGGAGATGGGTCTAATACAGACCGAACCAAACCTGTCCCTGTTAGCGAAACTTGGGGAAACGAAAAAGTTGCTAGTGTTAATGCTGGACAATATTCTGGTTTCTTTTTACTAGAAAATGGGGAAGTTTATGCAGTCGGAGAAAACACAGAGGGCGAGCTTGGAGATGGAACTAAAATCGATAAGAATAAACCTGTAAAAGTTGTTAATACATGGGGTGATGCTAAGGTTAAAAAAGTCCATTATAGCGTCCGGCATACCCTTTTTCTACTCGAAACAGGTGAAGTCTACGTTGTGGGTAGAAATGATTATGGGCAGTTTGGTAATGGCACAAAAAAAGATTCGACTAAAGCTCTTCCAATACTTGATTCTTGGAACCAAAGCCGCGATAACTCAGCTTGGAAAGAATCATACGATATGATGTTTGGTGTTCTATTAAGTCGGGATGCTGTTGATAGCACTCATATAGCAAATCAAATGTTGGGCTTTGATGCAAGCTTTGTTGGTGTAGGTGCAGCCGGAAATCGGTCACAAATGGAGGCTATCATACAAAGAAATCTTAATCGCGGAACTTTTATTAGAGAAGAGCCAAACGGATTAACTGATAACCAAAACATTGAGCGAATCGCAAATGAACTGGCAGACTATATCATTTCTGAAATAAAGAAGAAACAAGAAGCCAAAGAACTCTATTTAACCCTAGACGAGCAGGCAGATTATCAAAAAAGCTATAATGATGCTGAAAACGACCCGCTCTTAACAGAGAAATGGAAATTTGCACATGACCCATCAGTATTTGAAAATAATATGGGGCAAGATCCGCGGCACTTGAAAGAGCTAACTGCTCCTATTGAACAATTTTCAAAAGTTGGGCTTTACCGTCCAAACTATTCGGCAAAAGACGAACCAATCTTTTGGAAAGACAACCGCTTTGACAGTTATAGGAAATGGTCGCCGGAATATGATGAATGGTCTATTTTTGTTCACCGTAAACCAGTCCCTAAATTTAGTTTTACAATTGATACAAAGCGAAACTATACAATTACCAATGAAGCATATGATTTAGACAAGCAATCCATTGATATTGGAAACGGACCTGGAATTCGTAAACAGACTTGGTATTGGAGAGAAAAAGGACAAAGCACTTGGCAAGAAGGGCTGCCAGCATCTCCGCTTTCTAACAAAGTATATGAAATAAAGAATTCTGTCATTGATTTCCAACATAGAGAAGAAAGTGTTATTAAGGAATTGAATGCATCAGGTGTCAATGTCCCACCAATACCTTTATTCTCACTAGACCAGGAAGTAGAGCAGGGACAAATTTTTGTACCTAAAGATATGTCCTATGATCCGAATGGTGACGATATTACGGAATGGCGCTGGTGGATTAAAAAGGTTGAAGAGGATGACACTGACTCAACAGCAGACATTAATTTTGAGGAGGTACCTTCACAACCTAGTAGATTAAGTAATCCTGAATTACTTGTTGATGAAAAAGGTACTTATATTGTTCGACTTCAAGTAAAAGACGAACACGGCTTATGGTCTGCAGATCCAAATAAGTATGCGTATCAAACCATTAATGTTTATTCAACCAACGAAGCGCCTATGGCTGGATTTACAGTTAAAAATGCTTATGTAGGAAGTCCGTTAGTTGTCACATCTACAGCTGACGACCCAAATGGAGATCCACTCACTTATTCATATCAGGTAATCACCCCATATGGTGATGCCCTAACCGTCGAAACAGGTTCATCCACTTTAGACAGAAGAGGAAACCCTATTACTCTTGACGAGTTTGGGAACTTTAGCATTCAAACGTATGATACTGCTGATGTTGGAACTTGGACTTTTACTCAAACGGTTACTGACCCTGATGGGGCGGTTACGCAGGATGGCCCGAAAACTGCTGAAGTTTATCCATTAATTTTATCCGGTAACGTGTTCCATACTGATGAATGGCTTCGAATCCATATGAAAGAGGGAAACCCGCCTAATTCCTTCTATTCGGGAGAGAAATTTCTTTTAGGAGCAGATGTATCCGATTATCCGATTAAATCTTCAAATGTATCTATTAGTGGGATATTGGAAACAGGAGAACCATTTAGTGCTAATGTTTCATTGTCCCAAGAAAGTAATACTTACTTATCGGGAAGCTATTTTGAAGAGAGGTTTGCGAAAAAAGGAACCATGATTAAAGAAGGCTCCGAAGTTTCTTTTGTATTTACTGTCGTTTATGAAAACGATTATTCTCCAGAGGAATTTGAAGTAAAGGTCAACATTATAGACAATGTTTTTAACTACTTAAATTCAAGATACCATAGGAATTACTAATATGCATGAAGGCTATTTGTGATAAATAGCCTTCTTTTTTTATTGACTAGAAGAGAGTTAGGATCTCTATGTAATCTATTGACTAAGGAAATAGGGTTAGGTATTATGTTTGTATAAATATAAATGTGAGGAGCACCCTCAAAGTACAAAACGACCCAGTGTTGTTCTGTCTTTGAGGGTGCTTTTTTTTATTGGAGGTGAAATGATTGAAACTAGCTATAAATATCAATAAGAAGGACAATGCAATGAAGTTTAATAGAAAAATATTTATCGTTTTATTGGTGCTTTTATTATCTCCAATATTATCAGTCCCTAATGATGAACAATTTGCCTTCGCTGCTGCCAAAATAAATACCCTTGGTGGACCTTCATCGGCAGTTCACCGGCAACATAATTCAAGTTTATGGGATGGATCTTTAAGCTCTGATAGTCGAGGGTATGAAAGATGGCTGTTAAGAAGTGTGAATGCAAACCGTTTTAACTGGCATCAATGGGCAGCACAAAATGGGTACTCTAACTGGAAAATCGTTGCAGGATATGAAAGCCCCTCAGCTTATACACCACCTCTGGGTTGGGAAATTCAAGGAATCCTTAAATATCCTGTTTATCGTCCTCGGACATATCCCATTTCCATTAGGGATTGTACTTTAGAAACAACTGGTAATATAAGTCCTCCAACTGAGGCGGGAGATGGAAGATGTACGCCACACACATTCAAAGGTACCTTATCTAGCAATCAGTGGGTTTTATCCATTTCCCAGTCCCATTGGAGACATTATGGTGATGCTTCAACATGGGAAGGGAAAACAGGGCCTTTTTATCTGTTTAATGCCGCACAACAGAATAGTTATGCTTATGATTTTCGTATCAAACCGATCGAAGATCCTGAACCACCTGGGGAGTGGATTCCACCTGACCCCGGAGGAGGAGATCCAGGGGGGGGAGACCCTGGAGATGGAGGTGGAGAAGACCCCGGACCACCGCAGCCGCCACCTAATATCCCACCTACTGTACGGATTGAAGGACCAGCAGAAGTAATGGCTGGGGAGGATTTTTGTGTTAATGCATTCGGGGAAGATGTTGATGGTACGGTTGAAGAATATAAGTATATCAATCCACCAAACGGCAGTTCCCAAAGGGAACCTTCCGACTCATTTCTTTGCGGTATTATCTACCCTAATATTGGAACCTACTCCATTTCTGTAAGAGCAATAGATGATGACGGAGCGTCAAGTTCTCCTGCAACTCACACAGTAAAAGTTATTGCCCCCCAACCGACTGCAGATTTTTACGTTTGGGGAACGGAAAAGGAAAATAGGAAAGTCACCCTAAAAGCGCTTGAGCCATATAATTATCGGATTGGGGTTATCGATGCCTTTCCAATGGTTGAAGAGAAGTGGTCCATAACCGCATTAGACCCTCAAAACCAACAATACATCAAAACCCATACCGACCTAAGTCAGAATTTATCGTATGATCAAATGATAGATGTCTTAATGAAGGTTAGGGGAGATTATAAGGTAAAACGGTATGTAAAAAATAGCGTTGGCCTTGAAGACACCGTAGAAAAAGTAATAAACATCAAACCTGATTTACTGCCCGTTGCTGATTTTGATATGGCAACGAAGATTTTTAGGGATGATGTAAAAGAGCAACCAGAACATTCTAAAGCTATCATTAAAGTAACAGATAAATCCTATTCAAATGACGATCAAATCAATCAACGTATCTGGTCGTATTATTACGATTCTAACAATGATGGCAACTTTGAGGATGAGGAAGAAGTTATTGTTTCAACGGAAAATGAAGAGAACCTAGAAATTAGGAATCTTGAAAAGGTAGGAAAATATCTGATTCATTTAAAGGTAATTGAGGAATTTGGGCAACCTACTATTGAGGATTTTGTGGTGCCAAAGGACCGTAGAAGACATCAAGTAACGGAAACCCAAATGGAGTTGAATATACCCATAAAACCAATAAAGGAACGAACAGTTACCGTTGACAACCTTGCTCCTAATGCCACCTATAATGTAAGGAAAAAAGGAGAAGCAGAAGAGCACGAGAAAGACGAAATGACCGTTAGCCTACAAATTGGATTGGATCAGGATGCGACACCTTATTCATTGGCAGCTGTCGAAACGGGAATGGCTACTGCGCGAGAACGCTTGAATGCTGAAAACATCCAAGCCAATATAACTGTGAAACCATTAAAACAACCTTACAAGAAAGTTGTAGATATCTCCTCTTATTGGAGTAGTTCTTTCTTCGTATTAGATTCAGGGGAAGTTTATGCTGCCGGTAGTAATGGATATTCTGGAAGTGGTGGTGACCTATTTGGTTTAGGAACAAATGGGGGAGAATCTTATCCTACTCCAGTTAAAGTAGTTGAAACCTGGGCACCATCAAAAGTTGTTAAGGTTGCTTCAGCAAGTTCACATGCTTTATTTTTATTGGATAATGGCAATGTTTTTGCCACTGGACCAACTTATTACTCTGGAAGAAAATCTTCTAATTTCGCTTCTCAAGTTCAAAAAGGATATATGTATTTACCGTTAAACGCATCGGTAACTGATATCGATGCTGGCCAAGCTAGTTCTTTCTATTTACTTTCAAATGGGGATGTTTACGTAGAAGGCTGGGAATATCATGGTGAATTTTCTGATGGGCCGAATACTCCTCATTATTATATTAATAGAGCTACAGGTCAATGGGGTACAAATAGGATTGTTCAAGCATCGAATAGAATAGTTCACTCTTTATTTTTGGATCAAAATGGTAACGCTTATGCAGCAGGTAACAATGGATCTGGCGAATTGGGAACAGGGCAAAGTACTTCAACTGTTTTGCATAATGCCGCTCCTGTTAAAAAGCCTTGGGGTAATAAAAAGGTTGTAAAAGTAGCTGCTGGAGAGTATACATCCTATTTCTTAATAGAAAATGGAGATGTATATGCCGCGGGGCAAAACTATAATGGTCAATTAGGAATTGGGACTAGCGGATTAGGCAAGGATAAGAACAATCCAACTCTTGTCCATAAATCCTGGGGCACAGATAAGATTGTTGATATTGTAGGAGGTTATGATAGCGGCTTTTTCTTAACTGAACATGGAGATGTATATGGAGTCGGAAGTAACTCACAAGGTCAGCTTGGAAATGGAAATAAAGTAGACCAAAGCCGTCCAGTAAAAATGATCAATACATGGGGCAGTAATGAAAAGGTTGTAAAAATATCAAACTATCACACTTTTACGTTATTACTATTAGATACAGGTGAAGTATACGCTGTAGGTAACAACGCAACAGGACAACTTGGAAATGGAACCAAAACTAACTCTCTTCGTGCTGTACCCGTTTTAGATTCCTGGAACCAAAATAGAGAAATTGGTGCGTGGTCGGAAACTAACGATGACATGATGTTTGGAATCCTTTTAAGTAGAGGCGATGTTGATTCAACAGCTATTTCCAATTTAATGTTAGGGTATGATGCTCATTTTATTGGGGTAGGTACTTCAATTAATCGGTCTCAGATGGATGCGATTATACAAAGAAATATGAACCGTGGTACATTTCTAAGTGATGAACCTAATAGTTTATCCGAAGCAGAAAATCTAGAACGATTTGCTAATCAAATTGCAGATTACATTATTTCGGAAGCTCATAAGAAAAAAGAGGCTAAGGAACTCTATCTAACCCTAGATGAACAAGCAGAGTATCTAAAAGATTATAAGGATGCAGAAAACGATCCACTTTTAACAGAAAAATGGAAGTTTGACCATAATCCGTATTTTTTTGAAAATGATATGGGACAAGATTTGCGCCATCTTAAAGATTTGACTATTCCTATTGAAGAATTTACAAAGGTTGGCAGTTATCGCCCTATCTATACAGCTAAAGATGAACCTATATTTTGGAAAGACGATCGATTTGAGAGCTATAGAAAATGGGCTACGGAATATGATGAATGGTCCCTATATGTTCACAGAAAACCCGTGTCAGAATTTAGCTTTACTATAGAGACAAACAGAAGTTACACCATTACTAATGAAGCATATGATTTAGACAAGCAATCAATTGATATTGGAAATGGACCTGGAATTCGTAAACAGACTTGGTATTGGAGAGAAAAAGGGCGAAGCAATTGGCAAGAAGGATTACCCGCTTCTCCATTATCAAATAAAGTGTATGAAGTGAAGAATGAAGTGGTTGACTTCCAATACCGAGAAGAACATGTAGTTAAAGAATTGAATGCATCCGGTGTCAATGTACCACCTATCCCGTTATTTTCTCTAGATCAGGAGATCGAACAGGGGCAAATTTTTGTCCCAAAGGATATGTCTTATGATCCGAATGGTGATGATATAACGGAATGGCGCTGGTGGCTTAAAAAGGTGGACAAAGACGATCCTGACCCAACAGCAGACGTTAATTTTGAGGAGGTTCCTCCACAACCTGGTAGATTGAGTAATCCAGAATTAATGGTTGAGGAAAAAGGTACTTACATTGTTCGTTTGCAAGTAAAAGACGAACATGGCCTATGGTCTGCAGAGCCAAATAGGTATGCGTATCAAACCATTAATGTTTACTCAACCAACGAAGCACCAGTGGCAGGATTTACAGTAAAGAATGCATATGTAGGAAGTCCCTTAGTTGTCACATCTACAGCTGACGACCCAAATGGAGATCCACTCACGTATTCATATCAAGTTGTGACTCCTTATGGCGATTCATTTATTGTAGAAACGGGATCAACAGCGTTAGATAAGAGAGGAAACCCCATTACACTTGATGAGTTTGGAAACTTTAGTATTCAAACATATGATACAGAAGATGTAGGCACGTGGACCTTTACTCAAACCGTAACCGATCCCGATGGAGCGGGTGCACAGGATGGCCCGAAAATGGCTGAAGTATATCCTTTAATTCTTTCAGGAAACGTTTTTCATACTGATGAATGGCTACAAATTCATATGAAGGAAGGCAATCCACCTAACTCTTTCTATTCAGGAGAAAAATTCCTTTTAGGAGCGGATGTTTCGGATTATCCAATTAAATCCTCAAATGTATCTATTAGTGGGGTATTAGAAACTGGCGAACCGTTTAGTGCCAATGTTTCTTTATCACAAGAGAGTAGCACCTATTTATCAGGAAGCTATTTTGAACAAAGGTTTGCTGAAAAGGGTACAATGATTAAAGAAGGATTAGAAGTATCCTTTGTATTTAGTGTTATTTATGAAAATGACTATTCTCCAGAGGAATTTGAAGTTCGAGTCAATATAATTGGAAACGTCTTTAATTACTTAAATTCAAGATACCATAGAAATTATTAATTGGATGGAAGACTGTTTAAAAATTTAAACAGTCTTCTTTTTTTGTTACTTATAAAAACATTTTTCAATCAAGAACCCTTGAATTTTCGGAAAATTCTTGATTGTGTTACTGGAAATTTGTATGATTATATTGACTATAAACAATTCATTTTTAGGAAGATTTTCTTCTACATATGTTACTATAAGGTAAAATAATATTTGCTTAAGGGCAACATAGTTATGAAAAGTACTAGCCGAATCATCTAGAAGAAATTAAGAAATTATCTTTTGTAATTATTTGACCAGGAAGGTTGTGTACAGTTGTTGGGGCAGCAATATACTGAATATTTTTACACACGAACTAAGAATATTGACCAAGGTAATAATGAGTTATTTCTGTTTGTCGGATTAACAAAAAAAACATATCAAACCCTTGGTATATCAACACGAAAAAAGGTAGAACCTATTCTCTCAGAAGTAAAGGAAATGTCCGCAGCTGATTCGCCTAATAAGTACAATTTAATACCAGAAGGTACTGTAATTGTTGAAGTTACTGAAAAGGAATTTGAAGGTTTAGTCCAGACGTCAAAAGAAAATGTAGATCGTTTATTTTTTTATTTCCTTGATGCTAGCCTTTCCTAGCTTGAAAAGATTATAACTTTTTTGTATGCTTAAATTATCTTGATTTCTTTTTCTTTATGCGGTATTAAGTTACACGCGGTTAATAAAATGATAAGCCTTTGGGGCTGTTTGTGTATCATGGTTTCTTTACCATGGCTACCAAACAACCTCAAAGGCTTTTTGCGTTCCATAAAGGAATCAAGGTAAAAACTTTGAGAAAGGGTGTTATGAATGAAGAAAAGTTGTAAAAGGATCAGGGTGAGAGGGAATTGTCTGTTTAGTTGTCAATGGGAGATATTGAATATCGGTAAATTTATAGAATGTGAGGTGAAATAAACATGTACAAAATTACATGTTTTCTAAAGGAAGAACAGGAGGATCTCCTTGCATTTCTGCGCCCCCTTCAATTTACCGTAGACAGAAATAAAAAATTGATATGGGATAATGGGTTAACTCATTTTATTATAGAGCCATTTTCCTCCAGAGGTAGAGAAACCCAAGGGTATAGGATTTATTTCAATGGAACTCCAGAATCTTATCAATACTTGTTTGACCGGTTCCTTGGGTATTTCTCCCCCTCAATAAGTGGTATTGAATTTAAAATGAGTACTAGTGAAAAACAGGAGTTTCTTATTTCTAAATCGGAAAAAGCGGGATTTACCCGTGGAGGCATGTATGGAATTTATACTTTCAAAGGTGTTGGAATTGTCATATTTCCAAATGGAGAAATTAATTTACAAATAAGAAATCGCAAATTTCAGATGTCGCAAATTGCGATTTTTGCAAAAGAGATCGA
>Ga0182742_1000573_pt1 | contig 55945 bp, 52 predicted proteins | sample eDN5th37CBELigMG_FD_128880 | JGI IMG/M metagenome (GOLD analysis project Ga0182742, IMG submission 128880) | Enriched Miracle-Growth compost microbial communities from Emeryville, California, USA - eDNA 5th pass 37_C BE-Lig MG (version 2)... ...
AGAAACTCAAGCCTTTCATTATCTTCGCTTGGTTTTCTCCGATGTTCGTTTACATACGAGGAATGAGTAAATGCTTGTTTAAGCAGCTTTTCATTGCTGAATTCGATTCCAATCTTCTTTTGAAATTCTTTAAAGTTTTTATCAATCAGACGATTTGTTTTCCGGTCCTTTTCTTTTCCACTCATGTACATGCTTGTCTCACCTTTATTGTATAGATCTTTTAGATACTAAGATTTTAAATTCTTTATTAAAGTTCCCTAAAGCATGAAGATTTAGCGATTTGTTTACATTCGTCCTCACACAAGAAAGCCCCGTTTTAAAACGGAGCTTTTTGGTGTTGTACTTTCTGTCCGTAACCACCTGACAAATATGTCAGGTAATAACGGACAAAAAATACCTTGGAGATTCAAATACAGTGAGGGTAAAAACCCCCACTGAAAAAGATTATGGTTCTCTTTAATTATTGCTTCGCCTTTATGTAATTTACAGCATCACCAACAGTAGCGATTTTTTCAGCATCATCATCAGAGATTTCCAAATCAAACTCATCTTCTAATTCCATTACTAATTCTACTACATCAAGGGAATCAGCGCCAAGATCATCTTTAAATGAAGCCTCTAAAGTTACTTCAGATTCTTCTACACCTAAACGGTCAACGATAATCTTTGTTACGCGTTCTAATACTTCTGCCAATCTTTTCACCTCCCCTCAAGACATTATAGAGTATTTATAGCAAATAATAAATGCTCTTTTTAACTAAATTGGCAAATCCTTTTAAAGATTTCCGAATCTAGTTTCTTTACATAACCATGCCGCCATCGACATGAAGGGTCTGGCCGGTCATATAGCGGCTTTCCTCAGATGCTAGGAATACAACTACCTTTGCAATATCTGAAGGCTCGCCGAAGCGTGCTAATGGAATTTGTTTCAGCATTAGGTCCTTCGTTTCTTCATTTAGTTTATCTGTCATATCTGTTGTGATAAACCCTGGAGCAATCGCATTGACTGTAATTCCTCGGGAAGCAAGCTCTTTGGCTGCTGTTTTAGTTAATCCGATAACACCAGATTTAGCTGCTACATAATTTGCCTGTCCCGCGTTGCCGCTGACTCCAACGATTGAAGCAATATTAATGATTCTTCCGCTTCTTTGCTTCATCATTTGTCTGGTTACTGCTTTTGTGCACAGGAATACACCTTTTAGGTTGATATTAATTACATCATCCCATTCATTTTCTTTCATTCTCATTAATAGATTATCTTTTGTAATTCCCGCATTATTCACAAGAATATCGAGCTTGCCAAATGCTTCAGTCGTTTCTTTTACCATATTGGCAACTGAATCACTATTGGACACGTCGCATTGAATAGCAATGGCGTTTCTTCCCATTTCCTTTATTTCAGCCACAACGCTGTTGGCTCTTTCTTCACTGCCGGAATAGTTTACAGCAATATCTGCTCCCTGTCTGGCTAACTCAAGGGCGATTTCTCTTCCAATGCCGCGGGACGCTCCTGTTACAAGGGCTGCCTTACCAACAAGTCTCATTGAATTTCCTCCTTTAAGGATTCCATCACTTCCAAACAAGTCTCCTTGTCTGAAACCGAATAGGTCTTTACTTTTCTATCGATCTTTTTCACTAAGCCTGAAAGCACTTTTCCAGGTCCGATTTCAACAAATATGTCCACGCCAAGTTCAATCATTCTGCGGACAGAATCCTCCCATAAAACAGGGGAATAAAGCTGTTCAATTAACTTTTGTTTAATTTCTTCAGCAGAGGAAATTTCACTGGCTGATACATTGGCAATGACTGGGACTCCTGAATCCTTTACTTTAATATCGTTAAGAACAGCGCTAAATTTATCAGCAGCAGGCTTCATAAGCTCTGAATGGAATGGACCGCTGACAACTAATGGCAATACACGCTTTGCCCCTGCTTCCTTTGCTCTTTCCGAAGCCAATTCCACGCCTTTTACAGTTCCAGAGATAACAATTTGTCCAGGGCAATTTAAATTGGCTAACTGGACAGAATGCCCTTCAGCTGTTACTTCATCTGTAACACTGCGAAGTTTGTCGCGGTCAAGACCTAAAACAGCGGCCATCGTCCCTTCGCCATTTGGCACGGCAGCCTCCATATACTCGCCTCTTTTTCTTACTGCGTAAACCCCATCTTCAAATGAAAAGGCGCCTGCAGCAACTAGAGCGGTATATTCGCCAAGACTATGTCCTGCAACGTAATCAGGATTTATCCCTGATTGCTTAAAAAACTCTAGAATCGCTAGGCTAGTCGTCAGCAAAGCAGGCTGGGCGTTATAGGTTTGGGTCAATTCCTCCTGTGGTCCTTCAAAAATAATGTTAGAAAGAGATAAGCCTAATCTTTCATCCGCCCTATTAAATAAAGCCATTACTGATTCTTCCGCATCTGCAAGTGCTTTGCCCATGCCAACAGTCTGCGACCCTTGTCCAGGAAAAATAAATGCGATTTTCCCCATATCAAATCCCCCTTCGCTAATTTTTCTCAATGGTTTCCTTTATTGTTTGTGAAACTTGATGTTCTACCATGTTCCTCGTTTGTTTAACCGCACTGAAAATGGCATTCGCATCAGAAGATCCGTGCGCTTTAATGACTGGTGCCTTCAATCCAAATAATCCAGCACCGCCATATTCGGAATAATCCATTTTATTTTTAAGCTCCATTAATTTTGGCTTAAGCACAGCGGCTGCGAGCTTGCTTTTCAAATCGCTCATTAATGCAGATTTCAGCATTTTCATGACAGACATAGCAGTACCTTCGACTGTTTTCAAGACCATATTTCCAGTAAAACCATCTGTTACAACAACGTCAGCTGCCCCATCAAGCAAATCACGCGCTTCAACATTACCAACGAAATTCAAGTTAGCTTTGCTCAGCAATTCAAATGAATGCTTAGTCAGTTCATTTCCCTTTTTTTCTTCTGTGCCAATATTAAGAAGGCCCACACTCGGATTTGCAATGCCGCGAACCTTTTCGGCATAAATGGCCCCCATGATGGCGTACTGCAGAATATGTTCTGGCTTTGCATCGGCATTTGCACCAACGTCAAGCAGCACAAAGCCCTTGCCGTCAATAGTTGGCAAAGTTGGAGATAGAGCTGGACGTTCAATCCCCTCTATCCGTCCAACAACAAAAAGTCCTGAAGCCATTAAAGCACCTGTGTTGCCTGCTGAAATACAGGCATCTGCCTTCTGGTCTGCCACACTTTGTGCAGCTAGAACCATAGAGGAATTCTTTTTCCTCCTGACTGCTCTTACTGGCTCATCTGTTGGCAGAATGACTTCATCTGTATGTAAAATATCAATGCGATCATGCGGTGTTAAATATTCCTTTATTTTTGCCTCATCACCTACAAGGGTTATATGAATATCGCTAAACGCTTCAGCCGATTTCATTGCGCCAAGAACAATTTCCTTCGGAGCATTGTCGCCCCCCATGGCATCTATAGCTATTTTCATGCACTTATACATCCTTCTTTGCAATATTTTGTGAACGGTACATGTCAAATTCGCCTTTGAAGACAAGTTCATTATTGACAAAACTATTCACTTCAACGATGGTTCTACCTTTTTCTGATTCAAATCTGACAACTCTTGCCTTGGCAATGACTCTTTCATTTTGCCTGACTGAGCGGGTAAACTGAATATTTGCTTTTGCGGTTAATGCCAGCTCATCATTAATTAAAGCAACGGCTAGTGAATTTGCCTGGGCAAACAGATGGTGGCCTCTGGCGATTTGATTTCTCTTAAACACATGCTCTTCTTTAATATCAAGAATAGAAATGGCTGTTTTATCTAATTCTATATCAATAATTTCTCCAATAATTTCATCAATAGGCAGAGCCCTGACCTCATCCTCGAATCTCTTTTCTGCGACATTTTTGATTCGTTCACGCAGTTCTGGAATGGATAGTTCCAGCCTGTCGAGGCGGATGGTTTGGACGCTGACTGAAAATTTCTCGGCAAGTTCTTCATCTGTGATAAACGGATTTTCTTTGATGGTGGCTGTTAGAAGTGCCTGCCGTTCTTTTTTGCTTCTTCTCAATTTAAATCACACCGTTCGAGATATTAAGACTAGGTACTAATAGTAGTATATAATTTAGAAAACGAGATTGCAAGCTGAATACTTGCACTTGGTACCAGTTGATTTCCGTTCCTGAGGGCTTCGCTTTCCGGGGGGGCGTTTTACGGCCTCCTCAGAGCACACGCTCCTGCGGGGTCTCGCTTCAACGCTGATCCCCCAGGAGTCTACGCCCCCCTCCACTCCAATCAACTTTCTGTGCAATCAGTCAAGTTTTTCTCCTTCTAACACCCCAGATTGCTGTAAATAATATCTCATATGGCGGTATTCATCCGCTTCCCAGAATTCCCGTGATTGGATGAGGCTGGCTGCGTCGCTTCTGGCTGTTTCGAGGGTGCGGTAGTCGTGGACCATGTCCGCGATTTTAAATTCCGGAAGGCCGCTTTGCTTTTTGCCAAAGAAGTCTCCTGGCCCCCTGAGTTCAAGGTCTTTTTCGCTTAGGACAAAGCCGTCATTCGTGTCTGTCATTATCTTCATCCGCTCTTTGCCGACGTCTGATTTTGGATCGGCTAACAAGATACAAAATGACTGGGCACTTCCCCGTCCGACCCGGCCTCTAAGCTGATGAAGCTGGGCAAGGCCAAATCTTTCCGCATCATATATGACCATCATAGTTGCGTTAGGAACATTGACACCTACTTCTACGACCGTCGTCGAAACTAGGACCTGGTTTTTATTCTCGCTAAAGGCTTTCATGACCGTATCCTTTTCCTCGGATGACAGCCTTCCATGCATGAGGCCGACATGATAGCGTCCATTAAAATAATGGGTTAGCTGGGCATGAACATCAATGGCATTCTGTACATCCAGCTTGTCGGATTCTTCAATCAGCGGACAAATAACATAAGCCTGATGTCCTTTAACTAATTCCTTTTCCATAAAACCCAGGACCCGGTCAAGCATATTCGGTTTCGCCCAGTAGGTTTCAATGGCTTTTCTCCCAGCTGGCATTTCATCAATAATAGACATGTCCATTTCCCCAAAAACCGTGATGGAAAGCGTGCGCGGAATCGGCGTTGCCGTCATGAAAAGAACATCAGGGCTTTCCCCTTTTTCCCTAAGGACCCTGCGCTGTTCAACCCCAAATCTGTGCTGCTCATCTGTGATGACCAGGCCTAGCTGCTTAAATTCGACTTCGTCCTGTATCAGCGCATGTGTTCCTATCAGCACATCGATATCTCCCTCTTTTAAAGCTAGTAAAAGCTCCCTGCGGCGTTTACCCTTGACAGAGCTTGTTAATAGTTCACAGCGGATCCCAAAGGGTTCAAGCAGTTCTTTCAGTGATTCAGCATGCTGTTCAGCAAGAATTTCGGTTGGGACCATCAATGCACCCTGGAAGCCTGCGGTAAAACTAGCGAAAAGGGCAATGGCAGCAACAGCCGTTTTTCCGGAGCCGACATCCCCTTGCAGAAGCCGATTCATTCTAAAGGGTGATTTCATATCAGATAAAATCTCATTGACCACACGTTTTTGCGCATTTGTTAATGGAAATGGCAATGAAGCTATAAATCTTTTTACCTCTGTATTGTTATAGGCCTGAGAGCCCCCTTGTGACTGCTCTCTGACAATCTTTCTTAATGCCTGCATCTTTAGCTGAAAATATAAGAATTCTTCATAAACAAGTCTTCTTCGTGCTTGTTTAAGCATTTGCTGATTTTCGGGAAAATGCATATTTCTTATAGCCTCTTTACGGCTTAAGAGTTTGTACGAGGCAATGTATCTCTGAGGAAGTGTTTCATCAACGAATTCACCAAATTGGTTAAAGGCAAGCTGTATAAATCTTCTTATGCCTTTGACGGTTATTTTCCCTTTCACACCATATACGGGCTCGAAGTCTTTTTCTTTCGTACAGGAGCCTGCACGGATTTCACTTGCCGTGATGGTTTGCCTGTGCTGGTCCCATTTTCCTGTGACACATACTGTATCATTGATGGATATTTTATTTTTTATATAGGGCTGATTAAATGCAACCACTTGAACGAGATATCGATCAACTAAAACCCTGATTGTCAGTCTTGACCGTTTTCGGCCATAGTAGGCAAGCTGTGGCTCGCTATGGACCTTTCCCTCTACTGTTACCCTCTCCTCATGCTGCACTTCAGCTAAGTCCTTCATCCGATAATCTTCATACCGAAAAGGGAAATGCTCAAGCAGGTCGCAAACCGTATGAATATTCATTTCACCGAGCGCTTCGGCTGTTTCTTCGCCAATCCCTTTTAGCACGGTGACTGGCTGTTGTATGTCTTGTCTTACTTTCATGGTTCATTAACTCCCAAAAGTTGGATTTAATTAGCCAAAAAAGAAGGGGCTCTTGCTCCCTTCTTTTTTAATGCTGTACATTTTATTCTACTGCAAATATGAAGGCATACAGCGGCTGTTTTCCATCATGAACTTCAACTTCAACATCTGCAAATTGGTTTTGTGCGTATTCTATTAAAGCTTCTGTCTCTTCATCTGTGGCATCCTCACCCTTTAAAATGGTCAGGATTTCAGAATCCTCATCGAGCATATTAGATAACAGGTCTTTTGCCAGCTGTACCTTATCTTTATTTTTTACAACGATTTTTCCGTCAGCAATCCCCATAAAATCGCCTTTTTCAATTTCAAGGCCATCGATGCTTGTATCCCTTACTGCATAGGTTACCTGGCCAGTTTTAACAGAGCTTAGGGCTTCTGTCATCGATGTTTCATTTTGAACCAAATCGGCACCAGGATTAAAGGCAAGCAAGGCAGACATGCCTTGTGGAACCGTTTTAGACGGAATGACCGCCACTTCTAGTTCCGACACTTCAGCAGCCTGGTTAGCAGCCATAATAATATTCTTGTTATTCGGCAGAATCAAAACTTTCTTCGCATTGACTTCCTGAATCGCTTTAACAATATCCTCCGTGCTTGGATTCATTGTCTGTCCGCCTTCAATCACTGCATGAGCACCAATGCTGCGGAATAATTCAGCAATCCCGCTTCCCATTGAAACAGTAACAATGCCATATTCCTTTAATTCTTGAGCAGGGGGCTGTTTTTCAGAAACTAAAGGGGTATCGATGTCACCGACAAGTTTTGAATGCTGCTGACGCATATTCTCGATTTTCATATTGATCAGACTGCCATATCGCTGCCCATAGGTTAAACAATCGCCAGGCTGTTCTGAATGAATATGTACTTTGACAAGCTCTTCATCTGAAATAACCAGCAAGGAATCGCCAAACCTGCTCAAATCGTTCCGGAAGCGATCTTCAGTGAACGGATTTTTTGCCAGTTTATCCTTTTCAAATTTAACCATAAACTCTGTGCAATAGCCGTACTGAATATCTTCTGTATTCATAAAGCTGTGAACATTTTTATGATGCTCAGCACTTACAAGCTCATCCATTTTCGGCATTGCAGCAGGTGTATCAGGAAGCTTTTCTCCCTTTAGGACAGCAAGGAAGCCTTCATAGACAAAAACAAGCCCTTGTCCGCCGCTGTCCACGACACCTACTTCTTTTAAGACAGGCAGAAGATCTGGCGTACGTGCTAAAGAAGCCTTTGCTTCTGCTAAAACTTCCTCCATAATTTTTACGATATCATCTTCCGCTGCTGCAGCCTGGACTCCCTTTTTAGCTGAATCCTTTGCCACAGTTAGGATTGTACCCTCAACAGGTTTCATTACCGCCTTGTAAGCGGTTTCCATCCCGCTGTTAAATGCGCCGGCAAATTCCTTTGCCGTAATATCTTCTTTATTTTCAATCGCCTTTGAAAACCCGCGGAATAGCTGGGACAGGATAACCCCTGAATTTCCCCGCGCACCCATCAATAATCCCTTGGAAAGCGCCATTGATACGTTTCCAATATGGCTTTGCACATTATTTTTAACTTCTTTTGCACCCGAAGTCATAGATAAATTCATATTCGTACCTGTATCACCATCAGGTACTGGGAAAACGTTCAGTGAGTCTACGTATTTTGCATTTGCAGATAGGTGATTCGCACCTTGAATAACCATTTCTGCAAAACGTTTTCCATCTAAAACTTTAATCGACACAAGACTTCCTCCTCATTTACAGGTTCGTAACACGAACTCCCTGGACGTAAATATTAACCGAATCAACGGCAAGTCCGACGGTTTGATCCAGTGTGTATTTCACCTTTGATTGCACATTATGGGCAACCTCAGAAATTTTTGTTCCGTAACTTACAATTATATACATATCAATATGTAGTTCTTCTTCATTTTCTTGACGGACAATAACACCACGAGTAAAGTTTTCTTTTCGCAAAATTTCAGTCAGACCATCTCTGATTTGATTTTTTGAAGCCATTCCGACAATCCCGTAGCAATCAACAGCAGCACCGCCAGCAATAGTAGCAATAACTTCATTTGAAATATCAATCTGGCCGAATTTCGTTTTTAATTCGATGGACATTAAATCTTCCCCCTCTTTGGAAATACTTTCTCCTTGGCTAAAAACATTTTACTATATAGAATTAAATATTAAAAGTCATACTTCTCCATGTATATTATCTGTATTCCTCCAGATAGTATGTCAAGGAAAAATTCTTGAAACACATCTTGCAATAAAAAGGGTTGTATGATAAATTATTAAAGTATCTTTTAATGTCTATAAAAGGGTTATTCAGTGATAATCTCAAACAGAATAACTGTCTAATGGCAAATGAAAAGCGTAATAAGCTAGTTAGCTTTTGGCCGTAAGGAGGGAAATGGAATGCCACGTAAATGTGTTGTCACAGGTAGAAAAACAACTACAGGTAATGCACGTTCTCATGCGATGAACGCTAACAAGCGTACATGGGGTGCTAACCTTCAAAAAGTACGTATTCTTGTTGACGGAAAGCCGAAGCGTGTTTGGGTTTCTGCAAGAGCGCTTAGATCAGGCAAGGTAGAACGCGTATAATAAAAGAATCAAAAAGGACATCCTTTGCAGGATGTCCTTTTTATCTATCGGTTATGTTAAACGGGCAAGATTGAAACAACGGCTAAGTATAAAGAGTAAAAAATTAAGCACCTAAAAATCAGGTGCTCAAGTACCAGGATTTCAATCCTTTTTAAAGGTTCCTAACATTGCGCGTACAATGCCTCCAAGAAACTTAGGCAGTTTGATTGTATAAAATCTCATTATACGTGTCCCTCCTCACGATCATGCACTTCCATCTAACATTTTGTCATTATCATCTTATTCAAATAAAAAAGATAAGTACTAATATCAACTAACTTAATCATTGCTTCTTACAACCATTAATATGCCTTTAGAAAATGAAAAATTCCCATTATCGTTAATAAGTTCATTACTAATGCATTGGGTCGATCCTGCTTGTAAATAGAAGTTTTCAAGCGGATACTTAAATCCTTTTAGCGAAAGGCCGTGTATTTCCATTGATACTGGAATAAATGAGATATATTTATATGCTTCATGCTTTGAGATTGGATGATGCCCAGGACGCTTTAAAAAGATGAGATTATTTTTATCCATTATCTCTATTGGTGTGTCATGTTCACTTAAGAGTGAATGAATAAGCAGCTGAATATTTCCAAAAAAATGGTCAAGACGCCCGCCTGTAGCCCCGAATATTCGGATTCTCTCCGGGGTTTGCTTAAGCGCCCATTGTATGGCCAATTCCATATCTGTTTCATCTTTTTCTGCGGAGTACTTCATTATTTCTTTACTGCGCTTTTCAATTAGCTCTGCTTCCTTTGTTGTCACAGAATCAAAGTCCCCCAGAGCCAGATTTGGCGTGATGCCTTCCGAAATAAGGGTTAAAGCCCCTCTATCTACACCAGCCCATACATCCTCTTTCGTTTGATATTCGCTTAAATCAGGCAAATGGTCATTTGGACCGCCAGCAAGGATATTAATAATCAACGCGTTCACCCTTTCATCTGAAATGCGTCAAACATCTTATACTTTGTTTTAAAAAGGGGCCTGACATTTGTCAGACCCCCATCATATTAATTGGAATTCCCTTTGATTGCAGCTATTGCCCCAGCACGGTCTTCTTTATTAAATACAGCAGAACCCGCTACTAAAACGTTGGCCCCAGCTTCCATGCAAAGCTTCGCCGTTTCCTCATTCACGCCGCCATCTACTTCAATTTCAATGGAAAGCCCCTTGGCTTCAGCCATTTCCTTGACAGCAGCAATTTTCGGGAGCACAGAATGAATAAACTTCTGCCCGCCAAAGCCTGGATTAACAGTCATAAGCAGAACCATATCAACATCTTCAATAATATGTTCTATCGCACTTACAGGAGTGGCAGGGTTAAGGACCACCCCTGCTTTGACTCCAAAGGATTTAATATAATGGATCGTCCTGTGCAGATGCCTGTCAGCTTCTACATGTACCGTGATATAATCGGCTCCTGCTTTTGCAAATGCTTCCACATAATTTTGCGGGTTTTCAATCATCAGATGGACATCTAATGGCAGCTTTGTCACAGGACGGATGGCCTCGACAATTAAAGGTCCAATGGTAATATTCGGAACAAAATGCCCATCCATAACATCTACATGGATATAATCAGCCCCGCCTTTTTCAACATCCAATATTTCTTCCCCAAGTCTGGCAAAATCTGCAGATAATATTGATGGGGCAATTTTAACCATAATTAGTACCTCGGCTTTCTATCCTTAATTTCCTGTAAAAACATTTTATAGTTCTCATATCTGTAATCTGGAATTTCACCAGCTTCTGCAGCCGTTTTAACGGCACATTTCGGCTCTGACACATGCAGACAGCCGCGGAATTTACAATTCTCGCTTTTTTCCTGAATTTCTGGAAAACAATAATTGAGATCCTCCGCTTCAATATCAATAAATTCCAGAGAGCTAAATCCTGGCGTGTCCGCTACTAGCCCCTCTCCGACCGAAATTAACTCAACATGTCTAGTTGTATGCTTGCCCCTGCCAAGATGGGACGATATATCGTTTGTTTTCAAATCAAGATCAGGATTCAAGGCATTGAGCAGCGAAGATTTTCCGACGCCTGATTGGCCGGCAAATACAGAAATTTCTCCTTTTAAAAAAGGAAATAAATCCTTAATTCCTTCATCTGTTCTAGAGGATGTCAAAAGAACATCATAGCCCGCCTTCCGGTAATCATTGGCATAGGTTTGAATTTTCTTATATTCATCCTCATTCGTCAGATCCATTTTTGTCAGACAAATTATCGGTTTAATTTGGTTAAACTCAACCAATACAAGAAACCTATCGAGAAGACTTGAGCTGAAATCAGGCTCAATAGCTGAGAAAACAAGAATGGCTTGATCAACATTTGCGATTGGCGGACGCACAAGCTCATTCTTCCGATCCTTTACCTCTAAAATATAGCCTTCATTTTCATTCTCAATTTGAAATACAACTTCATCTCCCACAAGAGGAGTCACTTTATTTTTACGAAAAACGCCTCTTCCCCGGCATTGGTAGGTTTCATCACCGCTAAATACATAATAAAACCCGCTTAAAGCCTTTATAATCTTGCCCTCAGGCATAGCAACACTCCTAGCATCTAGTTTTCCGGAAATGGTACAACCTTGTCATGAATAGAAGATCCGTCTCTCAAAATTTTATAATACGCCTTTTGACCAGGCGGAATGGTAAGTTCAATGCGAATCTTCTGATTTTCAGTAATATAAATGGTATCATATGGGTCATCTAACTTATTATACATATCTTCAACAAAAATCTGAACCTCTTGAGGCTGTCCATTCATTTGAGGATCATATGGAATAAGCACCTCTTCAACAACCGTCTTAGGAGGAATATCCTCTTTTCCTTTTGATAAAACGACTGTCACCTTGCTGCCCCTGGTCAATTCCGTACCGGCAGCCGGTTTTTGCGAGATCACTTGCCCAACTGGCACCTCATCTGAATATTCTTCTTTTTCAACCTCAATAACTAAGCCTGTCGATCCCTCGTATTCCTGGAGCCCCTTCATATTATAATCTTTAAGATTTTTTAATGTGATAGGAGCAGGCCCCTTACTTACAGTAAACTCTAATTCTATTTCCTCAGGGACAACGAGTTCACCTTCTGAAAAATTCTGGTCGATGATTGTTCCAGGTGAGACACTGTCATCGTTGACTTCATTCTTCTTAATATCTTTAAAGTTTTCACCTTCCAAAATTCGGTATACTTCATCAAAGGAGCGGCCAACATAATCGGAAAGTTCAAACTTTTCCTTCCCCTTGCTTTCATAAATATTAATGGATGCCCCTTCTTTGACGATCTTTCCCGCTTTCGGATCGGTTTTGATGACCAAACCTTCTTCAAAGTTATCATCGTGAACTTCGATTGTCTTGCTATACACTAGACCAGATGCCTCCAGCTCAGCAATGGCAGATTCAATTTCTTTTCCAGAAACATCAGGGACCGTAATATCCTTTGGCGAAAAAAACTCGGGAAGCACGGTAATGGCAAGCACTCCAAGAAGGATTAATCCAAAAAATACTGACACAAGTACAATTGGCCATTTCTTCTTCTTTTTCTTTGTGTTTTTCTTATCAGTGGCTTTCTTAGGTTCAGGGGCTTTAGCTTCCTCCCCTTTTTCCTCTTTGCCAAGGATAACCGTTTCCTCCGTGATTGGAAAACTATGTTCATCTGTTATAATCGGGATTGCAATGGTTGCATCATCATCAACAGGAACAATAAATCTTTCCTCATTCATACGTTCTGGATCCAATGCTGTCCTTAGATCATCCTCCATTTCTTCGACACTATCATAACGGTGAAATGGATCTTTCGCTGTTGCCTTAAAAACGATATTTTCCACACTTTGCGGAATAGAAGGGTTCCATCTCCTTAGCGAAGGCGTCTCTGATTGGAGATGCTTGAGTGCAATAGAGACAGCGGATTCCCCAGAAAATGGAAGTCTCCCCGTCAGAAGTTCAAACATAACAATCCCCAGTGAATAGATATCTGACTTCCGGTTCGCCATCCCGCCCCGTGCCTGTTCAGGAGAAAGATAGTGTACCGATCCAAGTACAGAGTTGGTTTGTGTGATGCTTGTTGCGCTCATAGCCATAGCTATGCCGAAATCTGTGATTTTTACGTTGCCTTGTCTGTCTATTAAAATATTATGTGGCTTAATATCCCGATGAATAATATGATTCTGATGGGCATGTGCGATAGCAGAAGTCAGCTGCTTCATAATATCTATGACTTCCTCTACCTTTAGCGGACTGTTTTGCTGTATGTATTGTTTTAATGTCTGTCCTTCCACATATTCCATCACAATATAATAAATCGTATCTTCTTCCCCAACATCATAGATGCTTACAATATTCGGATGGGCCAAGCTTGTCGCTGATTGTGCTTCACGGTGAAAGCGGCGAATAAATTCGTCATCATTGGCAAAATCCAGCCTTAGAATTTTCACTGCCACATCGCGGTCAAGAATCATATCGTGTGCTAAATATACATTTGCCATGCCGCCGCCGCCGATTATCTCAAGAACCTTATAACGGCCGCTGATTCTTTTTCCGATCATCATGTACTCTCACCTTGTGGATAATCGGATAGGTATTGAACAATAACGATGGTTATATTGTCTTCTCCTCCATTATTGTTGGCAAGCTGCACTAGGGCCTCAGCTTTTTCCTCTAATTCCCGATTACTTTTCAAAATAGTTGTCATCTCTTTTTCGGATACTTTATTTGATAAACCGTCAGAGCATAAGAGCAGCATATCCTCTTCCTCAAAGATAATCGTTTTAATATCCATATTTACCTTTTCTTCAGTTCCTAAAGCCCTTAGAACTACATTTTTCATTGGATGATGCTCAGCATCTTCTTTTGAAATTTGCCCAGTTCGGACTAACTCATTTACAAGGGAATGGTCGTCTGTTAATTGCTGGAATCCGCTCTCATTTAAAATATAGCAGCGGCTGTCCCCAATATTTGCAATGGTTGTAAATTGATCAGTTATAATCGCTGCGACAACAGTGGTTCCCATTCCCTCACATTCAGAGACATTTAAGGAATGCTCATATATAGCCTTGTTGCCCTTTTCGATGTTGGTTTTCAGCCATTCCTCGGCCTCATCAGCAGACTTTATTTCTTTTGTTTCATTCCATAATACCTGCAAATTGGTTAAGGCCATTTCACTCGCCACATCACCGGCACGGTGGCCGCCCATGCCATCGGCTACAATGGCAAGGCGCTGGCCGCTCAAGTTCAAAAACACTCCGCCGTTATCTTCATTATGCTGACGAATTCTGCCGCGATCTGTCTTAAAAACAGCTTTCATCTTGTCACCTCGTCTCCTCTTTTCTCTCCTTTGCACGAAGTTGTCCACATGCTGCATCAATATCATGGCCTTGTTCTCTGCGGATCGTTACATTGACTCCACGCTCTTTCAAGGCTTTTTCAAACTTGAAGATTTGTTCTCTCGGTGTCCTTACATAGTCCCTTTCCGGAACATAGTTGACAGGAATTAAATTAATATGACATTTCAGGCCTTTAACTAGATCTGCTAATTCTTCTGCGTGCTCGACCTGATCATTCACACCGCCGAATAACCCATATTCAAAGCTGACTCTTCTTCCTGTTTTATCTACGTAATAGCGGACCGCTTCCATTAAGTCAGGCAATTTATATGCGCGGTTAATCGGCATGAGCCGGCTTCTGAGCTCTGAATTTGGAGCGTGGAGAGAAACAGCGAAATTGATCTGCATATTCTCATCAGCAAACTTATAGATTTTCGGGATAATTCCGCTCGTTGACACTGTAATATGCCTAGCCCCAATATTTAGCCCCTTGTCATGATTAACGATTTTTAGAAACGACAGCATTTGATCATAATTATCAAATGGCTCGCCAATTCCCATAATGACGATGGAGCTGACACGCTCATCTGTTTCGTCTAATGCCTGCTGTACTTTGACTACCTGAGCAACGATTTCCCCTGCTTCCAGATGTCTTTTTAAACCGCCTAAAGTGGAAGCACAAAAAGTACAGCCGATTCGGCAACCAACCTGTGTCGTTACACAGACTGAATTGCCATATTCATGCCTCATAAGCACTGTTTCAATGGAATACCCATCATGGAGCTCAAATAAAAATTTAATCGTTCCGTCCGATGATTGCTGCTGGATCAGTGTATTCAAGGTAGTTAATGTAAAATTCTCTGCTAATATTTCTCTTAATCCTTTAGATAGGTTTGACATATCTTCAAAGGAAGTCACCCTTTTTTGATAAAGCCAATCAAAAATTTGCTCTGCGCGAAATGCCTTTTCATTATTTTCCTTAAGCCAATCCTTTAACTCATTTAGCTGTAAAGAATAAATGGACGGTTTTTGATCTGTGACGGTTTGGTTTTTTCTTGCTGTCTGTTCCATTCATTACACCTTCTTTCTTAAACAGGCTATATAAAAGCCATCAGAACCAATATCCTGCGGAAATAGCTGGAGGCTAAACCCATTCATTAATGGGCGAATGGCCTCTGGCATCCGATCTCTAACAGAAAGATCGCCTTGGAAATTAGTATTTTCATTCAAAAATGCTGTTGTAATTTTTTCATTTTCTTCTTTATCGACTGTACAAGTACTATAAACTAGAATGCCGTCCTTTTTCAATAAAGGGGCAACGGCCTCAAGCAATTTTTTTTGAATCGCAGAAAGCTGACTGATGTCTTCTTCATTTTTTGTATATTTCATATCAGGTTTTCTTCGCATGACACCCAAACCTGAACAAGGTGCGTCAAGCAAAATTCGATCGAAGGATTCCTTTTCAAAATGCTCCTGCACGTTTCTGCTGTCCAAGGTTTTCGTCTCAATATTTGCCAGATTCAGCCTTTGGGCATTTTCATTAATCAGCTTGACCTTATGCTCATGAAGGTCCAATGAAACCACTTTTCCAGTATTATTGAGCTTTTCTGCAATATGTGTCGTTTTCCCGCCAGGAGCTGCACAGGCATCAAGAATTCTTTCGTCCTCAGTAACACCAAGTGCGTACGCAGCAAGCATGGAGCTTTCATCCTGAATGGTCAACAGGCCATTTTTAAATGCCTTCGAATTTGCTAAATTCCCCTGGAGGCATTTAATAGCTTCCGGAATAACCGGGCTTGGTTCAGCTTGAAACCCTTCTTCAGCCAGCAAATTCAAACATTCTTGCCTAGTTGTTTTTGTCAGATTAACTCTGGCTGTCTGCATTGGCGCAATAAGGTTTAATTCGCACATTTCCGCAGTTTTTTCCAAGCCAAACTGCTCAGTCCACCTTTTTACAAGCCAAACAGGATGGCTTGATCTTATTGCTAATCTTTCAATAGGATCGGTAATTTCCTCCATTGAGGGCAGACCTTGTCTCTGGATATTTCTGAGCACTCCGTTAACCATACCGGATATTCCTTTATGGCCGCGCTTTTTTGCTATTTCAACCGCTTCAAAAATCGCTGCCCGGTCTGGGATCTTATCTAAATAGACCATCTGATAAAGCGTTAGCCGCAGAAGCTGTTTCACCCATGGTTCAATTTTTTTATTTGCCTTTAAAAATGGCTGCAAATAGAAATCCAGACTCATTTTTCTTTGCAGTGTTCCATAAGTTAATTCTGTTAACAAGCCGATATCCTTTGCATTAATACTATTATTCCGGATCGCATTATTAAGCAAAAGATTGCTGTAGGATTGGTTTTTCTCAATCGTTTCTAATAGCTGCAATGCGGTCTCGCGTACGTTTTTCTTTTTGCCTTTGTTCATGGCGTCTCTCCAAAATGATCTCCAGCAGCAAGCTTAGACCCAGCCCCCCGCAAATATTCCTCTGCTGCCATTCTTTTTTTGCCCGAAGGCTGCAGCTCGAGGATTTTAATAGCCGTTTCATTGCCCGTTGCGATCACAAGCTCATGGTCCTTTGTACTGATCACTGTCCCTGGAGATTCATTTTTTGTTTGGTTCACTTTTTCCGCTTTCCATACCTTCACAACAGCCCCATCTAAGGTTGTATAGGCAACCGGCCATGGATTTAGCCCGCGGATCTGGTTAAAGATAGCTTCACCAGGCATGGTCCAATCAATTTTTTCCTGCTCTCTTTTGATATTAGGCGCATAGGTTGCTTTTTCTTCATCCTGCACGATTGGCGTCAGCTCATTGTTTAATAGCTTTGGCAATGTTTCCGATAATAGCTTTGCACCAGCATCACTCAGCTTATCATGCAGCGTGCCGACCGTATCATCTTCTGTGATTGGCACCTCTACCTGTGTCAATATATCTCCCGCATCCAACTTTTCTGCCATATACATGATGGTAATCCCTGTCTTGTCTTTTCCTTGAAGAATTGAATAATGGATGGGAGCCCCGCCCCTAAGCTCTGGAAGAAGAGAGGCATGAACATTGATGCAGCCATACTCAGGTGCGTCAAGCAGCTGTTTTGGAAGAATTTGTCCAAAAGCTGCTGTAACAATCAAATCCGGATTAAGGGCAAGTATTTTTTCAAGCTCCTGCGGCTCACGGATCTTTTCCGGCTGATACACTGGAATGCCCTGTTTTTCGGCTTCCACCTTTACCGGCGGCGGGGTTAATACCCTTTTTCTTCCTACCGGCCGGTCTGGCTGTGTCACAACACCAATCACCTCATAGCCGTCATTAATGATTTGCTGCAAAACAGGGACTGAGAAATCTGGTGTCCCCATAAAAACGATTCTGGTCATTCCTCTTCCAACCCTTCCAACTCTTCATCTGTTAAATATCTTGTTACTTTTGACGTAAACAGCACTCCATGCAGATGATCAATCTCATGTAAAATAGCGCGGGCTAAAAACCCTTCTGCTTCGAAAAAGTAAAACTTTCCTTTCCGGTCCTGTGCTTTAATTTTTACATAATCTGGCCTATTTACCTCGCCATAAAGGTCGGGAAAGCTCAGACACCCCTCAGGGCCAAGCTGTTCTCCCTTTGTTTCGAGGATTTCGGGATTCACCATTTCAATTGTTCCATTTTCATCGTCAATATCCACAATCGCAGCCTGCATATCGAGGCCGATCTGTGGGGCTGCAAGTCCGACGCCATCAAATTCTATCATGGTGTCGTACATATCATTTAAAATTTTGGTGAGTTTTTTATCGAATACTGTAACTGGCTTGCATTCTGTTTCTAATATTTCTGCGGGATAGGTGATAATTTTTCTGACTGACAATCTAGTTCCTCCCATAAATGTTCTTTATTTAAAGGCTCTGAATACTAGGCCGTTGATTTCCGCTCCAATCAACTGAGTTATAAAATTAACTATCCAATATACAGCCTTCTTGCTCTTTTTTTATATTCTCAACCAATCATACTTGGTTTTATAACTATTATTCATGGATTCTTGATCTACATTAAAATAAACGGATTGACATCGATGGAAATTTGCAGGCCTTTGGATGCTATTTCCTGCTGATATTGGTCCATGACAAATTTCAGGGTTTTGTTAAGTCCTGGTTCCCGTTTGTATTTTATCAGACATTGATATCTATATCTATTATTGATTCTGGGTATTGGCGATGCGACTGGGCCTAAGCATATGGCCTCGCTTGATAGCCTGGATCTGATAAAAGCAGTAATCTTCTCTGTCACTGAAACAGTTTTCATGACATTCTCATGGCTGACAGTGACAAGGGTGATGTAATAAAAAGGAGGGTACCTGTGAAGTTTTCGTACCATCATTTCTCTCTCATAAAATTTGTCATAATCCTGCTGGCCGGCCAATTCCACACTATAGTGCTCAGGGCTGTACGTCTGAATGATGACCTCGCCGGCGAGCTCATGCCTGCCCGCCCGGCCGCTGACCTGTGTTAATAATTGGAACGTCTTTTCAGAAGATCGGAAATCCGGCAGGTTTAACATCGTATCTGCCGATAAAACGCCGACCAAAGTAATATTCGGAAAGTCCAGACCCTTGGCAATCATTTGCGTGCCGAGAAGAATATCAGCATGGCCATCCTGAAATTGATCCAATAGCCTTTCATGCGACCCTTTTCTGCTAGTTGTATCTACATCCATTCGGATTACCTTTGCTTCCGGAATTACTTTAGCGAGTTCTTCTTCTACCTTTTGTGTACCTGTGCCAAAATAGCGGATATGGCCGCTTCCACATTCAGGACAGGTATTGGGCACTTGCGTTTCGTATCCGCAATAATGGCATTTCATATGCTGATCGAACCGGTGATACGTTAGAGAAATATCACAATTAGGACAGTTCACGACATAACCGCAATCCCTGCACATGACAAAAGAAGAATGGCCGCGTTTATTCAAAAATAGAACGATTTGTTCCTTCTTCTCCAGCCGGTCTTTGATTTTTTCAAGAAGGGCCTGTGAGAACATGGAACGGTTTCCATTGCGAAGTTCTTCTCTCATATCAACAATCTCAACTGACGGCAGTGCCTGGTTATTCATTCTGTTGGGCAATGACAGCAGCTTGTATACCCCTTTTTGTGCGCGGGCGAATGATTCTAGTGACGGTGTGGCGCTGCCGAGAATCACCGGACATTGATGGTAACGGGCTCTTTCAATTGCCACATCCCGTGCATGATAGCGGGGATTATCCTCTTGTTTGTAGCTTGTCTCGTGTTCCTCGTCAATGATAATGATCCCAAGATTCTCAAAAGGGGCAAAGATGGCTGATCGTGCGCCTACAACCACCTTCACTTCCTTTCTTAGGATCTTTCTCCATTCATCGTATTTCTCCCCTGCTGAAAGACCGCTATGCATGACAGCGACCTGTTCGCCAAATCGGCCCTTAAATCTCTTCACCATTTGCGGAGTCAGGGAGATCTCTGGAACTAGCACGATGGCTTCCTTGCCTTCTTGCAGCACACGCTGGATGGACTGCAAATACACTTCTGTTTTTCCGCTTCCCGTTACCCCATACAGCAAAAAATCTTCATGACGCTTATCCTCAATCGCCGCCAGGATAGGTGCGATTGCTTTTTCTTGATCAGCCGATAATGGAAGCGGCTCTGTTTTTTTAAAGGATCTATTTTCATAAGGATCCCGATAGACCTCAATATCCTTTTGCTTAATAATTCCCTTCTTTACTAACCCGCTGATCACAGACGCTGTTACCCCAAGGGCAGATTGGAGCTCCCTCTGTTCAATGGCGCCTGCTTTATCTTGAAGAAAATAATCAATTACCATCAGCTGCCTTACCGCGTTGGCCGGTGTGTCTGCTTTTGCAGCCAGCAGCTGTTCCTTGCTTAATTCACAGTAAATATGTTTGACCTTTTTCTTTTTGACCCGCTCTTTTACCTCATAAACAATCTCTATGCCCGCATGGCCCGCCTCCTTTTGCAGAGCGGAAAAACAGCTTAATGACAGAGCTTCATCCCAATCAATAGAATCTCTGTTAGCAAACACCTTTTGAATATCCTCCGGCAGCTGCTCCAGTGGCTTTAACCGTTTTAACTTTTTCCCGTATTTTGCTTTCAGAGCTGCAGGAAGCATGACCTGGCAGGCTGATATTTTATAGCAAAGCGTATGTTCTGCCAGCCAATCTGATAGCTTGAGCAATTCTTCATTTAAAGCTGGGGATAGATCCATCGGTTCAGCCAGTTCTTTTAGCTGGCTAAACGCTGATTCGTCTTTCACATCCATGACGAATGCCTGCACCTTCCGCGGACCAAATGGTACCACGACGCGCATCCCAGGCTTAATAATCTCCTGCAGCCGGTCGGGAATTAAATAATCGAACGGTCTGTCAGTTTGTTTTGCAGGTACATCAACAATACAGCTGGCAATTCTCATTTGTGACCGACCTTCATTAATGTCCCTGCCTGTTCAAGAATTTTTTTGGCCACTTCCCTTTTTGACATGAGAGGCAGCTCCTCAAGCGTCCCGTCATGTTTTACAAACGTAACAATATTGGTTTCTGAACCAAAGCCAGCACCTTGCTGCTTCACGTTATTGGCAACAATCATGTCAGCATTTTTCTTTTCAAGCTTGCCCTTTGCATATTCAACGACACGATCGGTTTCTGCTGCAAAGCCAATTAATATTTGATTTTTCTTTTGCTTGCCCAGTTCAAATAAAATATCCTTTGTTCTCTCTAATTCCAGTACTTCGTCGCCGGGCTTTTTCTTCATTTTATGATCATGAGCATGCTTTGGCCGGTAATCCGCCACGGCTGCTGTCTTAATCACAACATCTGCCGTATCATATTCCTTCAAAACAGCCTGGTACATCTCTTCAGCACTTTCCACTCGAATGACTCGGACCCCTTTTGGCGGATCAATGGACACAGGTCCAGAAACTAACACGGTTTCAGCACCAGTCTTTGCCGCTTCTTCAGCGATGGCATAGCCCATTTTTCCTGTGGAATGATTTGTAATATAACGGACAGGGTCAATTTTTTCCCTGGTCGGCCCAGCTGTAATGACAATTTTCTTCTCTGAAAAATCTAGCTGGCTTGATTGAAAATACTTTATGATGTTTTCCGTTATTTTTTCAGGTTCTTCCAGTCTTCCTTTACCTACATACCCGCACGCAAGATACCCTTCGCCAGGCTCTATAAACCTGTATCCGAAACGATAAAGGGTTTCAATATTCTTCTGTACAGCCGGATGCTCATACATATGAACATTCATAGCAGGTGCCACCCAAACAGGAGAGGCAGCCGCTAAAAGTGTGGTCGTGATCATATTATCGGCAATTCCGTTTGCGAGCTTCCCGATGACATTAGCAGTTGCAGGCGCAACCAGAATTAAGTCAGCCCAATCTGCTAGATTTATATGGGCGATGACTTTTGAGTCTTTCTCATCAAATGTATCTGTATAGACATCATTTCGCGATAACGCTTGAAAGGTTAGTGGTGTGACAAATTGACAGGCAGATTCGCTTAAGATCACTCTGACGTCCGCTCCTGCCTGGGTCAGCTTGCTTGTCAAAGCAGCAGCTTTATAAACAGCAATTCCTCCAGTCACACATAATAAAATCTTTTTTCCGTGCAGCATAGTTTGCCCTCCAGTCAAAACGACATATTACTCTTATTATGCTAGAAGTTGCTTAATCTGTGTAGTATAAATGGCTTCAAACAAAAATAACAACCATAGGCGGTTGTTATTTTCAATCAATTATTCGTATGCTTCGTCCTTTTGCTTAGGTGCAATGCGGTAATGAAGAAGATCAGCATTGATTTCCTCTAACGCCTTGCCGACATTTTTATGGGAAACATATTTATCAAGCATTGGCTTTGCGTTTTCTTGCATCTTTCTTGCGCGTTTGGCAGCTACTGAAACAAGCGAGTATTTAGAGTCAATTTTTGTCATTAATACATCAATAGATGGATAAAGCATATTTATTCTACCTCCAGCATTTTAATATACCGCGGCTGAACACGCTCTCTTCGGCAATGTTCCGCTACTACTATTGCTTTAATACGATCACAGGCCAACTGAATATGATCATTTTCTACCACATAATCATATAAATGCATCATTTCTATTTCTTCTTTTGCTACAGTCATCCGGTTGTTTATAATTTCTTCGGATTCCGTCCCTCTTGTTACAATTCTGTTTTTTAATTCTGACAAGCTTGGAGGAACAAGAAAAATAAATAACCCGTCCGGAAACTTTTCTCTAACTTGACGTGCACCCTGAACCTCAATTTCAAGGAACACATCCTTTCCCTTTTCAAGCGTTTCTCTTACATAATCAACAGGGGTTCCGTAATAGTTCCCTACGAACTCAGCATATTCGAGAAGCTTTCCTTGTTCAATTAATTCTTCAAATTCCTCGCGGGATTTAAAGAAATAATCAACTCCATCGACTTCTCCTTCCCGGGGAGCCCTTGTTGTCATGGAAATGGAATATTCAAATTTAGTATCAGGCTGGGAGAAAATTTCCTTCCTGACTGTCCCCTTGCCAACGCCGGAGGGACCGGATAAAACAATTAATAAGCCTTTTTCAGTCATTATATCCATCCTACCCTTCATCAATTATTTCGTCACGGTCATCTAAACGATGGGCAACTGTTTCCGGCTGAACAGCAGAAAGAATAACATGGTCACTATCCATGACAATGACTGCTCTTGTACGTCTGCCATATGTGGCATCAATTAATGAACCGCGGTCCCGGGCGTCCTGAATGATTCTTTTTATCGGTGCAGATTCCGGGCTGACTATTGAGATGATTCTGTTGGCAGAGACAATATTGCCAAAGCCGATATTTATTAATTTGATTGACATCTGCGTCCTCCAAACATCAGTAGTATATTTTGGACCCGAGAGCTTCTATTTAAACAAGCTATTCAATGTTCTGAACTTGTTCTTTCATCTTCTCCAATAAACTTTTCATATCCACCACAGCTGCGGCAATCAATGAATCATTTGCTTTAGAGCCGATGGTATTAACTTCCCGATTCATTTCCTGAAGCAAAAAGTCTAGCTTTCTTCCAATTGGCCCATATGTATGTAAAAATTTCCTGAATTGACTAATGTGGCTGTCAAGCCGAATAAGTTCTTCATTAATATCAGCTTTGTCAGCAAATATCGCTGCCTCTGTTAAAATTCTTGTCTCATCGGCTTTCCCATTAAGCCATTCTGTCATACGCTGGGCCAGCCGCTCATGATAGAACTGCGCTACCTTTGGGGCATATTCCTTTAAAGAGGATACCCGCTCATTTAAGTGACTTAGCTGATTAAGCAAATCTTTCTCCAGCACAAGTCCTTCATTTTCGCGCATTTCCTGCAGCTGATTACACGCCTCTTCAACAGCAGCAAGAACGATTTTTTCAATTTCTTCATTTCCCGCTTCTTTTTCGACGATGGAAATGATTTCATCATTAATTAAATCCTTAACAGATAAGCCGCTTTCTAATCCATAGCGTTCCTTCATTTGTATGAGAGACTGATAGTACTGATCCAGTAATGTCCAATCAACCTGAACCTTTCGCTCAATGGTTCCTTCGCCATCAAGCAAAATAAATACCTCTGCCCGGCCTCGGCGGATATAATCCCCCATTTTCTTCTTAATTTTTTCTTCCAAATGAAGAAGCTGCCTTGGCATCCTAATCTGAAACTCAGAAAAGCGATGATTCACGGTCTTGACTTCAACGGTTACTGAAAAGGATTTCTCAGTTGTTTGGCTTCTTCCATAGCCCGTCATGCTAACAGCCATAATATACACATCCTAATCCTGATGGAAGCTTTTTGCACGAATGATTTTATAGGTATTCTATCATAAAAATACGAATTCGTATAACCAGATACAGAAAAAAGGCAATAGGGTCCCCTGCCGCTTATTCCGGGAGGGCCCCTACTACCTTCTGGATTATATCATACTTTATTTTCTTTTTCTTGCCAAAAATGATCCGGCAAGCAAAAATGTTGGTACTGACGCCAAACCTATTACCATCAGCCAATCATGCCCATCAACCGGGACAGTATGGAATATTGGCTGAAGCGGCGGATAATAGATAACCACAAACAGCAGCAGCAGTGATGAAATAACTGCCCAAACCAGATACATGTTGCCAAAAGGATTTCTTGCAAATATGGATCTTTCACTTCGGCAATCAAACACATGAATAAGCTGGGCAAGGACTAAAGTTGCAAAAGCAATTGTCTGTGCGTATTCAAGCTGATCGGGGTGGCTTCTGTATGCAATGATGAAAGCGATCAGCGTCACGGCACCAATTAAAAATCCCCTTGACACCACTTTCCATCCTAAACCGCGGGCAAATACCCCTTCCCGAGGATTTCTTGGGTTTCGTTTCATCACATCGCCCTCAGGCTGATCCAAGCCAAGTGCCATAGCTGGAAGCCCGTCCGTTACAAGGTTCACCCAAAGAATCTGAATCGGAACGAGAGGGAGCGGATATCCTAGCAGCATAGCAAATAACATGACAAGAATTTCACCGACATTGGATGCGAGCAGGTATCGGATGAACTTTCTTATATTCTCGTAGATGTTTCTGCCCTCTTTAATAGCCGCTTTAATGGTTGCAAAGTTATCGTCAAGGAGCACAAGTGCCGACGCTTCTTTGGCAACATCTGTTCCTGTAATGCCCATGGCAACGCCAATATCAGCGGCTTTAATCGCTGGAGCATCATTGACTCCATCCCCGGTCATTGCAACAATATGTCCTTTATTTTGAAAGGCCTTAACAATTTTTAATTTGTGCTCCGGTGATACACGGGCAAATACCGATACATCCTCAACAACATCCTCAAGCTCATCGACTGACATTTTCGAAAGTGCTTGGCCATCTAATACTTTCGATTTATTTGATAAAATGCCAAGCTGAGTGGCGATGGCTTTGGCTGTTATGACATGGTCTCCAGTAATCATAACTGTTTTAATGCCGGCATCCTTACACTCCTTAACAGCCTGTTTTACCTCTGGACGCGGAGGATCAATCATTCCTTGAAGCCCAATAAAAACAAGATCCTTTTCTGCTTCTCTTTCATGCATAATAATGGTTCTTTCTGAAATTTCCTTATATCCAATCGCAATGGTTCTTAATGCCTGAGAAGCTAAACCTTCGATCGCATGCTGAATTTTCCCAGCACCTTCACCTGACATAATTTGTCTTCTTCCATCCCAAAGAATGCTGGAACAATTGCCTAATAAAACATCAGGAGCCCCTTTTGTAACAATAAATTGTTTACCCTGATGATCTTTTACAACAACACTCATCATCTTTCTTGCAGAGTCAAATGGGAATTCCTTAACAATCTGATACTGGTTTAATAGCTGGCTTCGGTTAAACCCTGCTTTCATGGAAGCCACTAATAATGCGCCCTCTGTCGGGTCCCCATCTATGACATATTCATCATCTTTTTGCTTTACTTCCGCATGGTTACAGAGCATGCCAAACATTAATAATTGCTGAAGGGCCTTTTCGTTTGCCGGTACAATTTGCTGATCCCCTTTATAAAAACTTCCCATCGGCTCATAGCCAGTGCCATCAACACGCCACTGGGAACCACCGCTCCATAAGTGGGTCACGGTCATTTTATTTTGCGTCATCGTTCCTGTCTTGTCGGAACAAATAACAGAAGCACATCCAAGCGTCTCGACAGCTGGGAGCTTTCTTACGATGGCCTTCTGCTTAATCATCCGCTGCACGCCAAGAGACAGAGCAACCGTCACAATGGCAGGCAAGCCCTCAGGAATTGCCGCAACGGCTAAAGAAACACCGGCTAAAAACATTGTATATATATCATGGCCTCGAGCAACACCCGCGATTACGACCAAAACAGTTAATAATAGCGCAACGGTGATCAGGATTTTTCCTAACTGTTCAAGTCTTCGCTGCAGCGGAGTTGTCATGGATTCTGCTTTTTGCAGCAGGTCTGCAATTTGTCCCATTGCAGTCTTCATGCCTATGGCAACCACAATTCCAATACCGCTTCCGCGGGTCACTAGCGTACCCATAAATGCCATATTTTCCATATCGCCAATGCCCACGTCTTCTCCCCGAATTTCACCAGTGGATTTTGACACAGGGAGCGATTCGCCAGTTAATGCTGACTCCTCAATTTCCAAACTATTAGACTCTATTATTCTTATATCTGCACCAATTCGGTCCCCGCTGGAAAATCTAATAATATCTCCAACAACAACCTCCTTTGAGGCAATTTTCACCCATTCGCCATTTCTTAATACACTGACTTGGGGTGCTGATAGCTCCTTTAAAGCTGCAAGGGACTTTTCTGCCTTCCGTTCCTGAAAGAAGCCAAGCAGTCCATTGATGATGACAATGGCAATGATGGCAATGGCATCCATGTATTCTCCAAGCAATCCGGAAATAAGGGTTGCCCCTAGCAGAACTAGAACCATAAAATCTTTAAACTGGCTGAAAAATAAGAGTAATGCCGATTGTTTTTCTCCTTCATCCAGTTCATTAAAGCCAAATTGCTTTCTACGCTGTTTTACTTCATCCTCTGTTAATCCTGTCTCAATATTTGTATTGAGCACACTTTCGACTCTTGCTTCATTCATTTCATGGAATTTCATCCAGACATCACGCTTCCTCCTTTGGCTAGTTAACGCGCTTGCTCGTACACATTTTGAGTTGCGCAGCAGCATACTAGGCATTACATCTAAAAACAGCTTATTCAGCCTCGTCCAAAAAAATGCTATTATTATAAAGAAAAGCGCAACTAGCTCTATTCACGCTAACAATAAAGCAAACCTATTTTTCCTATATATAATGTAAAGGGAGTGTCGCCATGTCATTCGATGGATTATTTACTAGAGCGATGACCGAAGAGCTTTCGAAAAAATTAAAGGGCGGCCGAATTAATAAAATTCATCAGCCATATAAAAATGAAATCATCATGATTATCAGGGCAAATGGTAAAAATCATAAGCTCCTGCTATCATCACATCCAAGCTATTCAAGGGTGCAGCTGACAAATGAAAGCCATGATAATCCTTCTGAGCCTCCAATGTTTTGCATGCTTCTTAGAAAACACCTGGAAGGATTCCTTCTTGAGGATATTCATCAGATTGAAATGGACCGAATCATTATTTTTGAAATAAAGGGCAGGAATGAAATCGGGGATATCTCTAATAAGCAATTGATTGTAGAAATTATGGGAAGGCACAGCAATATCACGTTGGTGGATAAAACGAAAAATATGATTCTTGACAGCATTAAACATATTTCGTTTGCAGTCAATAGCCATCGTGCCATATTGCCTGGCCATGAATATATTCTGCCGCCTGCGCAGAACAAATTTAATCCGTTTGAAGCTGACGAAACAGAGATATTAAAGCGGATCGATTTTAATAGCGGCAAGCTTGATAAACAAATTGTTGCCGCCTTTTCTGGAATTTCCCCGCTGTTTGCCAGGGAAATTCTTCATCACGCCGGGCTTGCCAATCGTACAACACTGCCAAAAGCGTTTTTACAGATGATTGATGCCCTAAGAGATCACAGAATTCAGCCAGCCATCACTGGCAGCGGCACAAAGGAAAACTATTATCTCCTGCCATTGGAACATTTAAACGGGGACTATAGACATTTCGATACATTAAGCGAAATGCTTGACCGCTTCTATTTTGGAAAGGCCCAAAGGGATCGTGTTCACCAGCAGGCTAATGATTTAGAACATTTTATTATTAATGAAAAAGAGAAAAATGAGAAGAAAATCGATAAGCTGCTAGCCACCTTAAAGGAAGCGGAAAATGCGGATATTCATAAGCTTTTTGGCGAGCTGATCACAGCAAATATGTATACTATCCAAAAAGGAATGAAGGAAGTTGAAGTCATCAATTATTACTCTGAGGACGGCTCATTAGTCAAGATTCCTTTGGACGTGCAAAAAACACCATCAGAAAATGCACAGAAGTATTTCTCAAGATACCAAAAGGCAAAAAATGCCGTAAACATCGTAAAGGAACAGATTGAAAAAGCAAAGGACGAACTAACCTATTTTGACTCATTGCTTCAGCAGGTTGAGACAGCTTCACCAAAGGACATTGAAGAAATACGCGAGGAACTCGTTGAGGGCAGATATCTTAAGGAAAAACAGAAACGGCATAAGAAAAAGAATCTGAACTCAAAGCCTGTCCTTGATCGTTATACAGCAACGGATGGGACAGAAATATTAGTTGGAAAAAATAATAAACAAAATGATTATTTAACCAACAAACTGGCGGCAAGAGATGAAATTTGGCTCCATACCAAGGATATTCCCGGCTCGCATGTAGTAATCCGAAGCAAAGAGCCATCAGAGAAAACGATTTTGGAAGCCGCATCACTTGCTGCGTATTTTAGCAAAGCCAGAGCATCAAGTGCAGTGCCTGTTGATTTTACCCGGGTCCGTCATGTAAAAAAACCTAGCGGAGCAAAGCCAGGCTTTGTCATTTATGACAATCAGCAAACAGTATATGTAACCCCAGATGAAGAAATGGTTCTCTCCTTGAGGCAAGAATAAAGACAGGCGATATTCGCCTGCCTTTTTTCTATCTTTTAGTGTGAGCTGCCCCATTCTACAGGGTCTTTTCTCCATTCAGCCAGCTTTTGCATGTCTTCTGCCTGGATATATCCCTTTTCCTTTGCAACCTCTGATAGTGTTCCAAAGTCTGTCAGCGTGTAAGCTGTAATTCCGGCATCTGCTAATAATTGTTTGCCCTTTTCTAGCTGATAGGTGAAAATTGCAACAACCCCTAATACTTCACAGCCTGCATTTCTTAAAGCTTCAACAGCTGTAATGACACTGCCGCCAGTTGAGATTAAATCTTCAACAACAACAACCTTTTGTCCCTGTTCTGCTTTCCCTTCAATCTGATTGCCCTGTCCATGGCCTTTTGGCTTTGAACGGACATAGCACATCGGAAGATCCATTAATTCACTTACCCATGCCGCATGAGGAATTCCTGCGGTAGCTGTTCCTGCAATTAGATCAGCACCTGGAAACTTCTCATTGATTAATTCCTGTAAGCCTGCAGCAATTTCCCTGCGGACTGCCGGGTAGGATAATGTGAGGCGATTATCGCAGTAGATCGGTGCACGTAAACCAGAAGACCATGTAAATGGTTCATTAGGCTTTAATGTTACAGCATTTATGTCAAGTAATTTCTCCGCTATCAATTTTTGTTTCATTCCAAGATGCCCTCCCAAGCTTTTTTCACCAATAAATATTTTTCAAACGGATTTTCTGCCCTTGTGATGGACCGGCCTACGACAATGGCTGATACCCCCTGGGATTTTGCAAATTCTGGAGTGGCCACACGTTTTTGATCCTGCACAGCATCCGTTTTTAAACGGATCCCCGGGGCAACCGTTAAAAATCCATCGCCAAGTTTTTCGTGAATAGACTTGGATTCATAGGTTGAACAAACGACGCCATCCAAGCCCGCACTATTCGCTAATCCGGCATAATGAAGGACGGATTCCTCCAGGGAAGCAGTTATAAGCTGATCCTGCTGCATTTGCTGTTCGGAGGTGCTTGTTAATTGAGTAACAGCAATACAAGCTGGACGTGTTTTTCCCGCAATACTTCCTGCCTCTAATCCCTCAAGTGCCGCCTCCATCATATCCTTTCCTCCGGCAGCATGCACATTGACAAGGTCTGTGCCTAATTTAGCAAGTCCTTTCATGGCACTTTTAACCGTGTTTGGAATATCATGCAGCTTTAAATCAAGAAATAAATCATGGCCCTTTTCCTTCAATTCATAAATGATGCTGGGACCTTCCTGATAAAAAAGCTCCATACCAACTTTTAGAAATAATTTTTCCTTGCCAAAGCCCTCTAAAAATTGCAAAACTTCTTGTTTTCCGGCAAAATCAAGAGCGATTATAAGTGAGTTGTTCATTTCTGCTTCCAGCTCCTCCCGGTACATTCCGATATATGTTCAAAGCCGAGTTCATTTAACAGTACTGGCAGCTCCTCGATGATAGTTGGACAGACGAAAGGATCAACAAAATTAGCTGTTCCAACCGCTACTGCACTGGCACCTGCATAAAAGAATTCAATCACATCTTCTGCGGATTGGATGCCGCCCATGCCAATAATAGGGAGAGAGACATTTTGGCTGACTTCATAAATCATGCGAATCGCAACTGGCTTGACAGCTGGGCCCGATAGCCCGCCTGTTTTATTAGCTAATACCGGTTTGCCAGTCTTCAAGTCCAGTCTCATGCCAACTAAGGTATTAATCATGGTAAGCCCGTCAGCACCGCCGTCCTCAGCTGCTTTTGCCATTTCAACAATATTTGTCACATTGGGCGATAGCTTGACATAGACAGGTACCTCTGAAACCTCTTTCACCTTTTTTGTCAGATCTTTTGCTACTTCAGGGATTGTACCAAAAGCAATTCCGCCTGTTTTTACATTTGGGCAGGAAATATTTAATTCCAACGCATGAACATTCGGTGCTTTTGAGATTTCCCTGGCAACTGCCACATAGTCTTCTTCCTGTGAACCAGCCACATTTGCAATGATCGGCACATCGAACTGTTCAAGCCATTTTAGTTCTTCATTGATTACTTTTTCCAATCCGGGATTTTGTAATCCAATGGCATTAAGCATTCCTCCAGGAGTTTCTGCTACACGCGGTGTCGGGTTGCCAAATCGTACTTCTTGTGTAGTCGCTTTAATCATAATGGCACCGAGCCCGCTTAAATCATAAAGCTTGCTGAATTCTCTGCCGAAGCCAAAACAGCCGGAAGCTGGCATGACAGGATTTTTTAAATCTAAACCGGGTAATTTGATTTGTAATGAACTCATAATACGACCTCCCCAGCTTTAAACACAGGCCCATCTGAACAAACCTTTTTATAGGAAGTTCCCTCTGGGTCGTCTCCCGTATGGCAGACACAGGCAAAGCAAGCGCCAATGCCGCAGCCCATTCTTTCCTCAAGCGATAAGTAGACTCTTTTGTCTTTATGTCCCTGTTCAAGTGCTTTCAGCATAGGTGTTGGCCCGCATGAGTACAGAATATCAAATTGAAGGTTTTCATCACTTATGACATCTGTAACAAATCCCTTCGCGCCAAAGCTGCCGTCAGCTGTTGCCACATAAGTCTCACCAAGCTCTGCAAACGCCTTGTCATAAAAGACAGCATTTGCTGACTGGAACCCGAGCACGTGGATAACTTTAACCCCATTACTTACAAGCTGCTTTGATAGTTCATATAAAGGGGGAACACCGATTCCGCCGCCGACCAGCAGGGCTGTTTCTCCCGTCTTGGCTTCATCAACAGGAAATCCATGTCCTAAAGGGCCTAAAACATCAAGAAATTCTCCCGGCTGTTTCTTGGAAAGCAGGTTTGTTCCCTTTCCCCCAGCACGATAAATCATTTTAAATTGATTTTCATTTTTATTTATTTCAGCAATGCTGATGGGTCTTCTTAAAAGCGGATCCAATTGGTCAGATACTTTGATATGAACAAATTGTCCAGGTTCATTCATTTCGCGAACAAGCTCACCTTGAAGGGTGAGCTCATAGATATGTTCGGCTATTTCTGCTTGTGCAACAATCTTGCATAATTCCTTTTTTATCATATTAAAACTGCCTCCTGGGCTGCAGCCTGTACTTCCATCGCATCGACTGAGAAGTTCATTGATTCGATAACCTGCAGAATGGCCCCCGCAGTATCGAGTGATGTCAGACATGGAACTCCATTTTCTACCGCTTCACGGCGAATGCGGAATCCGTCTCTTTCCGGCTGCTTTCCTTTTGTCAGGGTATTAATGATAATTTGTGCTTTTCCGTTCTTAATCACATCGAGTAAATTTGGTCCTTCTGAGCCGATCTTGCCGACAGTCGTCACATGGATGCCATTCTCTTTTAGGAAATTAGCTGTGCCGCTTGTCGCCATTAATCGATAACCGATGGCAGCAAAACGCTTAGCAAGTGCTAAGGCTTCCTCTTTATCCTTATCAGCAATCGTCATAAGGACTGAGCCAAAAGCATGGATGTTCATACCTGAAGCCACTAACCCTTTATATAGCGCTTTTTCTAATGTGACATCTTTACCCATTACCTCGCCGGTTGATTTCATTTCCGGCCCTAATGTTGTATCTACACGTCTTAATTTGGCAAAGGAGAATACCGGAACTTTCACGTACACTCCTTTTTTCTCTGGTACAAGTCCTGTCTCAAAGCCTAATTCCTTCAGGGAATGGCCAAGAATGACCTTTGTTGCAATTTTAGCCATTGGCACGTTTGTTATTTTGCTCAAGAAAGGCACTGTACGGCTAGATCGCGGATTTACTTCAATGACAAATACTTCTTCGTCTGCAACAATGTATTGAATATTCAGCAGACCAATAATACCCAGGCCTTTTGCAAGTTTCTCAGTGTATTCCACCAGCTGCGTTTTTACGGCCTCTGAAATGTTTTGCGGCGGATATACCGCGATTGAATCCCCGGAGTGTACACCAGAACGTTCAATATGCTCCATGATTCCAGGAATCAGTACGCTTTCACCATCGCAAATCGCATCCACTTCAATTTCTTTACCTGTTAAGTAACGGTCAATAAGCACTGGATGTTCAGGATTGATTTTCACTGCATTTTTCATGTAATGGAGAAGCTCTTCTTCCTTATAGACAATTTCCATTGCCCTCCCGCCAAGGACATAGGATGGGCGTACAAGAACTGGATAGCCAATGTCGCTTGCAATCGCCATGGCCTCTTCAACAGATAAGGCTGTTTTTCCTTTTGGCATTGGGATGTTTAGTTCTGAAAGTGCTTGTTCAAATTTATCTCTGTCTTCTGAACGGTCAAGATTTTCAAGTGATGTGCCAAGAATTTTCACGCCTCTTTCCACAAGGCCAGCTGCTAGGTTAATGGCTGTCTGGCCGCCGAATTGCACGACAACGCCTTCTGGTTTTTCAAGGTCGATAATATGCATGACGTCTTCTAAAGTAAGCGGCTCAAAATAAAGCTTGTCTGAAATACTGAAATCTGTTGAAACTGTTTCTGGGTTGTTATTAATGATGATTGCCTCATAGCCGGCTTCTTTAATTGCCCATACGGAATGGACAGTTGCGTAGTCAAATTCAACTCCCTGGCCAATTCTGATTGGTCCTGAACCTAGTACAACGACACTTTTTCTGTCAGTTACGATGGATTCATTTTCTTCTTCATATGTTCCGTAATAGTAAGGTGTTTCTGATTCAAACTCTGCTGCACAAGTATCAACAGTTTTATAGACAGGAATGATGCCTTCTTTTCCACGCCATTGATACACTTCTAATTCTGTGGTATTCCACAGCTTGGCGATAGTCATATCAGCAAATCCCATTTCTTTCGCTTTTTTTGCTATTTCAAGATCAAATGGATTTGCGGCAACTTTATCTTCAAAAGCAACGATTTTTTGCATTTTGTTCAGGAAGAATAAATCAATTTTACTCCATTCATGGATGGTTTCGATGGTGACCCCTCTTCTTAGGGCTTCGCCAATATAGAAGAGACGCTCATCTCCCGCTTTGCGGATCCGTTTTTCTATTAGACTATCATCGATATCTGACGTGTCATTTAAAGCCAGATGATAGACATTAGCTTCCAGTGAGCGTACTGCCTTTAGTAAGGATTCTTCAAATGTCCGGCCGATTGCCATTACTTCTCCGGTCGCCTTCATTTGTGTTCCTAAAGAGCGGTTGGCCAACTCGAATTTATCAAATGGCCAGCGAGGGATTTTACTGACGATATAGTCTAGCGCAGGTTCAAAGCAAGCATATGTTTTCCCTGTTACAGGATTAATCATTTCGTCCAAAGTAAGGCCGATAGCGATTTTAGCTGCTAGCTTCGCAATCGGGTAACCTGTTGCCTTTGAAGCTAGTGCTGAAGAACGGCTTACCCTTGGGTTTACCTCGATAATGAAGTAATTGAAGCTGTTCGGGTCAAGTGCTAGCTGAACGTTACAGCCCCCTTCAATTTCTAGGGCGCGTATAATTTTTAATGAAGCATTTCTTAAAAGCTGGTATTCACGGTCGCTAAGTGTCTGGCTAGGTGCAACAACAATGGAGTCACCTGTATGAACGCCCACAGGGTCGAAATTCTCCATGTTACAAACCACAATAGCATTGTCATTAGCGTCTCTCATCACTTCATACTCGATTTCTTTAAATCCAGCGATGCTTTTTTCTAGCAGACATTGGTGAACAGGACTGTTCTTTAAACCGCTCGATACGATTTCGATCAATTCTTCCTCGTCAGAGCAGATACCGCCGCCAGTTCCGCCCAGTGTAAATGCCGGACGAACAATGATTGGGTAGCCGATTTCTTCTACAAACGCATAGGCTTCCTCTAATGAATGGATAATAGCACTTTCCGGCACTGGTTCGCCAAGCTCGTTCATTAGCGTTCTAAACAGGTCACGGTCTTCTGCTTTTTCGATCGCTGAAAGTCTTGTGCCTAGGATTTCAACTCCGCATTCTTCTAATACTCCAGATTTGGCAAGCTCTACAGCCATATTTAGACCTGTCTGGCCGCCAAGTGTTGGCACTAATGCATCTGGACGCTCTTTTCTAATAATTCTGCTGACAAACTCCAGCGTAAGCGGTTCGATATAAACGGCATCCGCAATTTCTGTATCTGTCATAATGGTGGCAGGGTTTGAGTTGATAAGGATGACTCGATACCCTTCTTCTTTAAGGGCGATACAAGCCTGTGTTCCTGCGTAGTCAAATTCAGCTGCTTGACCGATGACAATAGGCCCTGATCCGATAACTAAAATACTGTTTATATCTGTACGCTTTGGCATGTGTTTGCACCTTCCTGTTTTTCAGATTCGATCATTTGCAAGAATTGTTCAAATAAACCGTTGGCATCCTCAGGTCCAGGCGAAGCTTCCGGATGGTATTGCACTGTAAAGGCAGGAACATCTTTATGCTTTAAGCCTTCAACTGTTCCGTCATTTAACGCAACATGCGTGACTTCAAGCCGTGTTCCGGCAATGGAATCCTGATTGACTGTATATCCGTGATTTTGTGATGTAAGTGCTACCTTTCCAGTGTTCAGATCTTTTACTGGATGATTGGAGCCGCGATGGCCAAATTTCATCTTTTCCGTATTTGCTCCGCACGCAAGGGCAAATAGCTGATGCCCTAGGCAAATGCCAAACACAGGAACCTTTCCTAACAATCCCTTGATCATTTCGATGGCCTCTGGAACGTCTTTTGGGTCTCCAGGTCCGTTTGAAAGCATGACCCCATCAGGGCTTAAATTTAAAATTTCCTGAGCAGATGTATTGTAAGGAACAACAATCACATCACAATCGCGTTTATTTAATTCTCTTAAAATCCCGTGCTTCATCCCGAAGTCAACAAGAACCACACGTCTGCCCCTGCCAGGGCTTGGATATGGTGTTTTTGTGGAAACCTGCTTCACCTGATCATTTCGGAGTTTTACCGCCCGCAATTTTTCAATGACAGATTCAGCATTTTCCTCCATGCTGCAAATGGCACCCTTTAAAGTTCCATACTTTCTGATAATTCTTGTCAGTTTTCTCGTATCAATTCCTGCGATACCTGGAATATTTTTAATTTGGAAGAATTCATTCAATGATTTTTCGCTGCGCCAATTTGATGGAAACTCTGCGGCTTCTTTTACGATAAATCCATGGATGGCAGGGTTGATAGATTCGAAGTCATCCCGGTTAATTCCATAGTTTCCGATCAGCGGATAAGTCAAAGTGACAATTTGACCGCAATAGGATGGATCAGAGAGAACTTCCTGGTATCCTGTCATACCTGTGTTAAAGACAACCTCACCGATTGTGCCTGTTTCACTGCCAAAGCCTTCCCCGATAAAAACTGTGCCATCTTCTAGAATGAGCTGTCTTTTCATGCTGTTACACTCCCTTTATTCCATGCAATTTTCCCATTAACCATTGTCAAAACAGGCCAGCCTTTACATTCCCAGCCGGCAAAAGGCGTATTTTTACCTTTGGATAAAAAGTTTTCCGGATTAATTTCTTCGGCCCGGTTTAAATCAATTAATACGATATCTGCCGCAGCCCCTTCTTCTAGCTTTCCAGAAGAGAGCTTAAAGCTTTGAGCAGGCTTGATTGTCAAGAAATCGATAAGCTGCTTTAGTGTTAAGATTCCTTTTTCAACAAAGTATGTGTATAGAAGCGGAAATGCGGTTTCGAGTCCAACAATTCCAAATGGTGCAAGCTTCATGCCTTCAGCCTTTTCCTCTGCCGTATGCGGTGCATGGTCTGTTGCAATGAAATCGATTGTTCCATCTAAAAGACCTTCGATTAAAGCTTTCTTGTCCTCTGCACTGCGTAATGGCGGATTCATTTTGTAATTAGCGTCAAGACCAGGAATATCATCTTCACACAACAAAAGATGATGCGGTGTTACCTCAGCTGTTACCTTGATTCCTGCTCTTTTTGCATCACGGACGGTTCTGACAGATTCCTTTGTGCTTATATGACAAACATGGTAATGACAATCTGCCGCTTCGGCTAAAAGTACGTCCCTTGCGATATGTACTGATTCGCAAACAGAGGGAATGCCATTGATTCCGTGCTCTTTAGAGAATTTGCCTTCATGAACGGAACCCTTATTTATTAGGGTGTCTTCCTCACAGTGTGCAACAATTGGCATATCGATTGCTGCAGCTCGCTTCATTGCTTCAAGCATCATCGCTGCTGATTGAATGCCAACCCCATCGTCTGTAAAAGCAAATGCTCCAGCATCTTTAAGTGCTTGGAAATCTGTCAGTTCTTCACCAAGTTCGCGGATTGTAATAGAAGCGTAGGGAAGAACGCGGACAGATGCCTTTTCTTCAATTCTTTTATTTAGATTTTCTAATTGTTCCTTTGAATCTGGTACAGGTCTGGTATTCGGCATGGCAGCAACTGTTGTGAATCCGCCTCTAGCAGCTGCCATTGTACCAGTCTCAATCGTTTCCTTCTTTTCGCCGCCGGGCTCTCGCAAATGGATGTGAACATCAATAAACCCAGGAGCAATAAGAAGTCCGCCAGCATCAATAGTTTCAAGTGCTTCTTTAGTTATTTCCGAACCTATTTCCTTAATAATTCCCTCTTGGATGTAGATATCTGCTTTAACTAGCTCACCTTCATTAGTTAGCAACTGGCCATTTTTTATCAGTGTTGACATGTTTACCGCTCCTCTCAGATTGTTCAATGGATCTTTTCAAAACTGCCATTCTTATATAAACACCATTTTGCATTTGCTTAAAGATTCTAGAACGCTCACATTCTACTAAACTATCAGCGATTTCAACATCCCGATTAACTGGAGCAGGATGCATGATAATACTTCCCGGCTTCATTTTACTTTCTCTTTCTTCCGTTAAGCCATAATCGCGATGATATTCTTCAGCTGTTCTATTTTCTTTTTCTTTATGGCGTTCGTGCTGAATTCTTAGAAGCATAACAACATCAGACGTTTCAACCGCTGTGTCAATGTCCTCATAATGGCCATTTTTAATCATTTCCTCATCAAACCATTCTTTCGGTCCAGAGAAAACAACTTTTGCCCCTAGACGGACTAAGGTATCTGCATTTGATCTTGCCACCCTGCTATGGCTGATATCTCCTATTATTGCAACCTTGAGCCCTTTAAAAGTGCCAAATTCCTGCTGTATCGTTAACAGATCAAGAAGTGACTGTGTTGGATGGTGTCCGCATCCATCGCCTGCATTAATGATAGAAACTTTATTTGTACCCATTAATTCGTCAAAATACCTGTCTTGATTATGCCGGATTACTACAGCATTCACCCCGATGGCTTCAAGGGTTTTCACTGTGTCATACAGTGTTTCGCCTTTAGATACGCTTGAGGTGCTTACCTCAAAGGGGATGATATCTAACCCAAGCCGTCTCTCTGCAACCTCAAAGCTGCATTTTGTCCGTGTACTATTTTCAAAAAAGAGATTTGCCACAAACACTTTTTCTCTTGGCCTCCAAGTATGGCCGTCTATAAAGCTCTGAGCATCAGAAAGAATACTTTGAATTTCGTCAATCTTCAGATCCGTTGTCGTTAGCAAATGTTTCATTTGCGGTCGCCTCCCTTAGTTTTAAGTGTACATCCTGGGCGAAAAAAAACACCCTGACATCGTGACAGGGTGTTGAACATTTGAAAAAGTTTGACAACTGGCCTGCTTAGACCTGTCATTTACTTTTTCAACACCCTTCCAAGTCTCACTGGACTTTATTAAAAGGTATTACTTATGAAGTTGCTTCTTCGTCATCCACAACAACTTCTCTTCCTGGCAGAATGAGGTTTAAAATGACCCCCACGATGGCTGCCAGTGCCATTCCTTCAATGGCAAAGCTTTCTGTAAACCTTAATGCAGCTCCGCCAATGCCTACTACTAATATAACTGAAGAGATTACAAGGTTTCGATTATTGCCGAAATCTATATTATTTTCAACAAGCATCCTTAAACCGCTTGATGCGATGATACCGAACAGTAGAATAGATATTCCGCCTAGAACAGCAACTGGAATGGTTTGTATTAATGCCATCGCTTTACCTAAAAACGAGAACAGGATGGCTATGACTGCAGCTCCAAAGATAACATAGACTGAATAGACTCGTGTAATCGCTAGTACACCAATATTTTCGCCGTAAGTAGTTTTTGGCGGTCCGCCGATAAACGAACTGACAAATGTACCTAAGCCATCTGCAAGGATGGAACGGTGTAACCCTGGATCTTTAATATAGTTGCGGTTGACTACCTTTCCAAGCACTAACTGATGCCCGATATGCTCAGATATTGTAACTAATACAATAGGTACCATAGCCAGTAAAATTGACGACGTTATATTAAATTCATAGTGGATGCCTGGTACTAAGAAGTCAGGCATGGCAAACCACTTTGCTTCTTTCACCGCCGTGTAATCAATAATTCCAATGAGTGCTGAATAAACATACCCTATGATTAAGCCAAGCAAAATCGGCATGGCACTTAAAATGTTTTTGAAATATACATTAAAAACAATGGCTGTAAATAAGGTAACAAGTGCCGCTGTAAAGTGTAAGAAACTATATTCCCCATTGACATTCATCGCCATGTCTACCGCTGTTCCTGATAAACCGAGTCCGATAACCATGATGACTGGAGCAACGACGATTGGCGGCAGAAGACGCATTAACCACTTATAACCCGATTTCCAGATAATTAGTGAAACAATGCCATAGGTGATTCCAACAGCCATTGCCCCCATCATCGCATTTCCAGGATTCTCACCATTATTGCTCGCAATCATGATAGGAGCGATAAAAGCGAATGAGGAGCCTAAGTAGGCGGGAACTTTAAATTGGGTAATGAATAAAAAGATAATGGTCGCAATCCCGCTCGTTAAGAGCGCAATTGCCGGACTTAGTCCAACTAATTTCGGAACTAGTATCGTTGCCCCAAACATGGCAAACATATGCTGAAAACTTAATGTTAAAAGCTGCGTTTTACTTGGAAAATCATTTATATCTAGTACTGGCTTATTCACTGATAATTTCTCCTATTCCTTTTTAGCCTCTCGGGACTATTATTTAAAGGGTTTCCTAATTCTCATAAATACTTACATGTTCATGTTCATCGACTTCTTTTAATTCGACGACAATTTTTTCTGAGCTTGATGTAGGTATGTTCTTCCCAACATAATCCGCTCTAATCGGCAGTTCACGATGACCTCGATCTACTAAGACAGCCAGCTGTACAGAGGATGGTCTGCCAATGTCAACGAGTGCATCCAGTGCTGCCCGGACCGTTCTGCCTGTATAAAGAACGTCGTCAATTAATATGACTTTTTGATTTGTTATATCGATGGGAATTTCCGAACCTTTTACTAAAGGCTCTTCATTGACTGTTATCTTGCTTAGGTCATCGCGATAAAGCGTGATGTCCAGCTCTCCAACGGGAATGCTTGCTCCCTCAATCTGCTGAATTCGTTCGGCTAATCGCTTTGCCAAATAAATTCCTCTTGTTTTAATCCCAACAAGAACACAGCCTTCGATCCCTTTATTTCTTTCGATAATTTCATGGGCAATCCTTGTTAAGGCTCTGCGGATTGCTTGTTCATCCAGAACAATGGCTTTTTGTGACATATGATCACCTCGAAGATTGTTTTAAAATAATACAAAACCCTCTCACCGGTTGGCGAGAGGGTAAACGTGTACATTCAAATAGGGTATACCTATCCCTATTATTTATCCGTTTCCTTCTCAGCCTCACGGGGCTGATTTAAAGGACTTATTTAACTGTTTTTAGTTTAGATCTAAATTCCGCAGTTGTCAATAATTTATTTTCAATTGCTCCAGCAGCTGCTGGTAATATTCAGGCAGCGGGGCCTCAAACTCCAGATATTCTTTTGAACGAGGATGAATAAACCCTAATACCCCTGCATGCAGGGCTTGTCCGCCAATATCTAATGTTTTCCTCGGCCCATACTTCGGGTCGCCTGCCAACGGGTAGCCAATGTACTTCATATGCACCCGAATCTGATGAGTTCTACCAGTTTCTAATTGGCACTCAATAAATGTGTAATCATTAAAGCGGTCAAGCACCTTAAAGTGTGTGACTGCTTTTTTTCCATTGTCGATGACCGCCATACTCTGCCTTTCTTTTGGATCTCGGGCAATTGGCGCATCAATTGTTCCATGGTCATGCGGGATTACACCATGAACAATTGCTTTATATTTTCTTGTAACCGTTTTTTCCACAAGCTGATTGACTAAGCTTTCATGGGCAAGGTCATTTTTTGCCACCATTAATAAGCCTGAGGTGTCCTTATCAATGCGGTGAACAATTCCTGGCCGCATGACACCATTAATCCCTGATAAGTCCTTGCAATGGGCCATTAAACCATTTACAAGCGTTCCTGTCAGATGCCCTGGTGCAGGATGCACCACCATTCCTTTTGGCTTATTTACAACGAGCACATCCTGATCTTCAAAGTAAATATCCAAAGGCATTTCTTCAGGAATAACATCCAATTCCTCTGGTTCTGGTATTTCAATGACGATTTCGTCGTCTTGTGTGCATTTATAGTTTGTTTTTATCTTTTGGCCATTAACAAGGACATGTCCCTCTTTGATCCATTGCTGAACCTGAGTTCTTGACCACTCTTCATTTAGGCCTGCTAGAATTTTGTCTATTCTTTCTCCTGATTGTTCCTCAGGAATGATGTGTTCCATTTTCTCCATGAGACTCGGACTCCTTCTCCTTTTTTACCGCTCTTTCTTCCAACAGCATATGCAGCATAAGCAGCCCAACCCCAACGACAAGGCTTGAGTCCGCAACATTAAAGATTGGGAAATCATATCCGAATATATAGGTATTGACGAAATCAACGACTTCTTTTCTGAACAGCCGGTCTAGAAAGTTACCTATGGCTCCGCCTAGCATTAAGCCCAATGAGATGCCCAAAAGCAGTTTTCCTTTTGCCTGTTTTTGGATATAATACACGATTCCGATAATGACAGCGATCGTGATCAGGTAAAAAAACCACATTTGTCCCTGCAGAATCCCCCATGCTGCACCTTTATTCCGGTGGGAAGTAATGTACAGAAAGTTGCTGATTACTTCTATGCTTTCACCGATTTCCATATTTTTTACAATCATCCATTTAGTTAACTGGTCTAGCGCAATAATAATTAGGGCGAGTATGTAAAAAAACACAAAGGCAACCTCCATAATTTTCATATGTTCCCTTTGCATTTTAGCACATTCTTAAGCGAAATACACAGTATTAATAAATAGCCTTCCGATAAAAGCGGTCCATTTTATTACAATCCTCCATTGTTTTGATTGTGGGTATCATAGATAATAGTTCTTCTGGGATAAATTCACCTGAGATTTCACATTTGCCAAACATGCCTAGTTCCATTTTATTTAAGGTGTCTTCAATGTCTGCAAGTTCTTCTTGAATAAATGGCCGTACAAGAGGGGAACCGTTCTTATCATTTAATTTATCAATTAATTCTTGTCTGGTTTTACGGAGTTCCGAATAAAGGGTTTCTACTTTTGAATCCATTTACGCTCCTCCGTTCTTTATTGGTTTCTTTGTATTATTCCCGCTCATTTTAAGAAAAGACGGTGCAAGATTTTACAATTCGTACAGCTTTTGACGGTAGTGCGCACTGATTTCCGCTCCGGGCGCTTCGCTTTCCGGGGGGCATTTTGTGAGCCTCCTCGTCGCTCGTGCTCCTGCGCACGTTTCACTTCAACGCTGATCCCCCAGGAGTCTACGTACCTTCCACTCCAATCAATAAGTTTTCACTCAACAAAAAAGACCTGTCTCAATATTTCGAGACAGGTCTTTTTTTAAAATCTTATACTAAATGGCTGTAATTATCTTTCACTACATCTGCACAGCGAGGGCAAAGGGTTTCGAATTCTTCAACCTTTCCAACCTCAGGTGTTACTACCCAGCAGCGTTCACATGTTTCGCCTTCTGCTTTGGTAACGACGATAGCAGTGTTTTCGAATTTGACGGCATTTTCCGGTGCATCCTCTAATCTGCTGGCAACTTCAAATGCTGACACGATGAATAGCTGTTTTAGATCCTCATCAATAGAATCTAATAATGCTTTCGCTTTATCGTTTACGTACATTGTTACTTTTGCTGTTAGTGATTTACCGATTACCTTTTCATTTCGGGCTTCTTCCAATGCTTTAAGAACATCGTCGCGAAGCTTCATGAAGGAATTCCATTTGCTTTCAATTTCCTTAGCGTTTGGAAGTTCTTTATACTCTGGCATATCTGTCAGCTGTACGCTTTCTTCTTCGACATGAGGAATGTAAGTCCAAACCTCGTCTGCGGTATGAGCTAAAATTGGAGAAACCAATTTCGTTAAAGATAAAAGACTTTCATAAAGCACTGTTTGGATAGCACGGCGATCTGGGTGATCGCTGCCTTCGATATAAAGGATATCTTTTGCAAAATCAAGATAAAAGGCACTAAGATCTAATGTGCAGAAATTATTTACTGCGTGATAAATATCTGAGTAAGCATACTTATCATATGCTTCTAGCACCTGTTTAGTTAAATTGTTTAATTTAACTAAGATAAATTGATCAACCTCACGCAGATTCTCATAAGCCACCGCATCCGTTTTCGGATTAAAATCAGCAAGATTGCCTAGCAAGAAGCGGAATGTATTGCGGATCTTGCGGTAAACCTCTGAGACCTGCTTTAAAATAGCATCTGATACACGCACATCCGCCTGATAGTCAACTGATGAAACCCACAGTCTTAAAATGTCGGCACCAAGCTGATTCATAACCTTTGCAGGGACTACAACATTCCCTAGTGATTTACTCATCTTTCTTCCTTCGCCGTCCAATGCAAAGCCATGGCTTAAAATGCCCTTGTATGGTGCTTTGCCAGTTACTGCGACTGCTGTTGACAAGGAAGAGTTAAACCATCCGCGATATTGGTCAGATCCCTCAAGGTAAAGATCTGCAGGTCTTTGCAAGTCGTCACGCTCAAGCAGGACAGCCTGGTGTGAAGAACCAGAATCAAACCATACATCCATAATATCGTTTTCTTTTGTAAATTTTCCATTCGGGCTTCCCGGATGTGTAAAGCCTTCTGGAAGAAGCTCCTTCGCTTCTCTTTCAAACCACACATTTGAGCCATTTTCACGGAATAAATTAGAGATATGATCAATAGTTTCATCTGTGATAATCGGCTCGCCATTTTCAGCATAGAAAACTGGAATTGGAACACCCCATGCACGCTGGCGGGAAATACACCAGTCGCCGCGGTCGCGCACCATATTATACAGGCGGGTCTCACCCCAGGCTGGAGTAAATTTCGTTTCATTGATTGCCGTTAACAAGTCTTGGCGGAATGCGTCAATTGATGCAAACCACTGAGCGGTTGCCCGGAAAATAACCGGCTTCTTCGTTCTCCAGTCATGCGGGTAGGAGTGAGTAATAAATGTAAGCTTAAGCAGAGCACCTGCTTCTTGAAGTTTTTCAGTGATTGGCTTATTGGCCGCATCATAGAACAAGCCTTCAAAGCCTGGTGCTTCATTTGTCATATGACCGCGGTCATCAACAGGGCTTAAAACATCCAGCTTATATTTTTGACCGACAATGAAGTCATCTTCCCCGTGTCCAGGAGCTGTATGAACACAGCCAGTTCCCGCATCTGTTGTTACGTGCTCGCCCAGCATGACCAAAGAATCTCTTCCATATAATGGGTGTTCAGCGATAATATACTCAAGCTCGCTTCCCTTAACGGTTTTAACCACTTCAGGATTTTCCCATTCAACCTCTTGGGTTACAGATTCAAGCAAATCTTTAGCCACAACATATTTTTGGCCCTTTTCTTCCACAACAGCATAAGTAAGCTCTGGATGGACGGAGATTCCAAGGTTTGCCGGAATGGTCCAAGGCGTCGTTGTCCAAATGACAATTTTTGTATCATGATCAAGAACACCTTTGCCATCTTTTACTTTAAAAGCAACATAAATAGATGGAGATTTCTTGTCTTTATATTCGATTTCAGCTTCAGCTAATGCAGACTCTGATGACGGAGACCAATAGACTGGCTTTAAGCCTTTATAAATATAGCCTTTTTTCGCCATTTCTCCGAAAACCTTAATTTGCTGTGCTTCATATGCAGGTTTGAGTGTAATGTAAGGGTTTTTCCAATCTCCTCTTACACCGAGACGCTTGAATTGGCTGCGCTGACTGTCAATTTGCTCATATGCATATTCTTCACAAAGCTTGCGGAATTCTGCAACTGTCATTTCTTTGCGGTTAACACCTTTATTTGTTAATGCCTGTTCAATCGGCAATCCATGTGTATCCCATCCAGGAACATATGGTGCATTGAATCCGCTCATAGACTTATGGCGAACAATGATATCTTTTAAAATCTTATTTAAAGCATGACCAATATGGATGTCTCCGTTGGCATATGGAGGGCCATCATGAAGAACGAACATTGGCCGTCCTTTTGTATGCTCCTGTACTTTTTTGTAGATATCGTTTTCGTCCCATTTTTCCTGAATTTCTGGTTCGCGCTTTGGAAGATTTCCGCGCATTGGAAATTCTGTTTTTGGCATTAATAAAGTATCTTTGAAATCCATTTCTATTCCTCCTATTTTGCTCCTAGCATCATGATTGCCACTAAAAGAATTAACATTCAAGAAAATACAAAAAAACCTTCTCATCCCAAAAAGGGACGAGAAGGTTTATTCCCGCGGTACCACCCTTGTAGACAGAAAACATGCGTTTTCTATCCGCTCAAAACATTCTTAACGTGAATGAAACGCCTTAATCTAATAATCCAAAAGGATGTTCAATCAGGAACTCGAGGGTGATCTTCCAAATTCAGCTTAGTATTCGGGCTCCCACCATCCCCGATTCGCTATACCTAAACAATGTAAATTTGTACTGTCCCTCTCATAGTTCATTTTTCATAATATACTTTGTTTTAAAATTATATTCATAAAAAAGGGTTTCGTCAAGCTAAGGAATCCTCTTCTTGAACAGATTTTAGTTCAGTCGCATCCAGCTGATATTCCAGCAGATGATCCCAGTCATCATTATTCAGCAAGTCAAGCTGAGCCTCAATCAGCATTTTAAATCGGGTTCTGAAAACCTTGGATTGCTTTTTAAGCTCTTCGATTTCTAAAGCTATTTTTCTCGCTTTTGATAAAGATTCATTGACAATGCGGTCAGCATTCTTTTCCGCCTCTTTGATGATAAGCTTTGCTTCCTTTTGCGCATGTCTTCTCACTTCTTCAGCAGCTTCCTGGGCAACAACGATTGATTTGTTTAATGTTTCTTCAATATTTGTAAAATGACCAATCCGATCACTTTGCTCGTTTAATTTTTCTTCTAATTCTTTTTTTTCGCGAAGAAGGATTTCATAATCCTTGATCACTTGATCAAGAAACTCGTTTACTTCGTCTTCATCATAGCCGCGAAATCCTTTGCTGAATTCCTTGTTATGAATATCTAACGGTGTTAATGGCATGCTGCCACCTCCCAATGATCGTGTTCAATAAGATTATATAATATAAGTTCTAACAGATAATTCGACAGCGTGCATCAAAATCCTGCAAATTTTATAAATTATTTTTTTCTGCAGCTTATTTCTGCTTTTGGATCTTCGCTCAAATCCTAGTAATAATGCAGTTATTTTTGTTTCCCAGCAATAATCTTATATTTATCTTTCTTTGTTTTCCCCTCGATTTCGATTATCTTTGATCTCCCATAGCCTCGAACAGAAATAACATCTTTTTCACCGCATTCGAATGCAGGGTTGTCCACAGACGTCCAATTTACCTTCACAAGGCCTTGATGGATAAGATCCTGGGACTTTTGCCTGGAAATATTATTGAGGGAAGACACCACGGTATCTAGCCTTAAAGAAGAAACAATCGCGTTGGTTTCCTGCCAGTGCTCGTTTGTTCGCATAGCCTGATTAAGATCCTGTTTTTTTAGGGTAATCGACGCCCGGCCAATTGCTGTTAGATTTAGCTCAACATAGCTTTCGACATCAGCAGCCACGAAAAACTGAATCCTGTCGTCTTGAAAGATGATATCACCAAATTTCCCTCTCTTTAAACCAAGCGACATGATGCTTCCAAGGACTTGCCTGTGCTCAAGGGTGATGAACTTTTTTGGATAGTCAATTTCGAATAAAGTAATTTTGAAATCTTCATCCTGAACCTGATAATATTCCGGATAGATAATGGCCCGTTGCCTTTCAGTGTCCGGGGAGCCGCCAAAAAGCTTTACCTTGGCATCCTGATTGCTGCCGATGATTTTATTTAAGATATCCTGTTCCCGGGGATCAAGAAAATCAGTCAGTCTTGGAGCATATGTATCCTCGACAGAACGCCGCCAATTTAGCACCTGATCGATAAATTCCTTTTCTTCTGGGCGAAAATGCTGGTAGATTGTCATAAGTACCCCTATTCTCCTTACCAAATGTAACTCTTGTAATGTAAAAAAGGGCTAAATATTTAGCCCATTTTTACATCATCCAAATAAACAGCTGCCGCAAGCCGTCCGTTGCAAAGCGAAGGACTAGAATGGCAACAATTGGTGAAATATCAATCATCCCAAGCGGAGGAATGATTTTACGGAATGGCTCTAAATACGGTTCACATATGCGGGCTAAAAATTGGCCAATTCCGGATTCTCTGGCATTTGGAAACCATGATAAAAGAATATAGATGATTAACGCCCAGGAATAAATATTAATAAGCGACGCAATGATACTAAAGAGAGTTACCATTAAATTTTACCACCTCGAATTTTCAAAATCGTTTTCGCTCATAATTTGCGAGATATTGCCCGAGACTTCAATGTTATCTGGCGTACATAAGAAAATATCCGCACCAATTTTTTGAATATCTCCGCCAATGGCATAGACTGTGCCGCTTAAAAAGTCGACAATTCTTTTTGCCTGATCCCTTTCAATCCTCTGCAAATTGACTACAACTGCCCGGCGATTTTTTAAATGATCAGCAATATCCTGCGCCTCTGCATAGACACGCGGCTCAACAAGAATAACTTTGGATGATTTTTGCACACTTTGCAAGCTTACAATATTGTTCTTTTGGGCATGCTGCTGCTTTGCTGCATGTGACGTCGATTGTTTAACAGGCTCTGTTTCCTCCTGTTCCATCTCTTCCTCATCATAAGCATATTCATCATCTAGAAAGAAAAATGTTTTGAACTTGGATTTAAGACTCATCTTATTTATCCCCCTGCTCCTCATTTCCAACTAATGCTGTACCAATCCGGACCATTGTAGCTCCTTCCTGTACAGCAATTTCATAATCATTCGACATTCCCATTGACAATTCATTGCATGGAGCATAATCAAGATTCATATTTTGAATCTCCATGCTCAAGGCTTTTAAATTTCTAAAACAGGAGCGCAGCACGTTCTCATCTGAAGTAAATGGAGCCATTGTCATCAGCCCAGCAACTTGAATGGCAGGGAAACCTCTGAGTTCTATAATAAAATTGCGGACTTCTTCCGGATTTAAACCCTGCTTAGACTCTTCACCCGAAACATTCACCTGAACTAGACATTTAATCTGCTTTTCGGCACGCTTATTAATTTCTTTTGCAAGTGATATTCTGTCCAACGAATGGATATAGTCAACCTTATCGATAATATTTTTCACTTTTCTGGTTTGCAGAGAGCCAATAAAATGCCATGCGGGCTTGTCCTTGATGACCTCCCATTTTGCAAGCAGGCCTTCATCCCGGTTTTCTCCAAGATTAGTTATTCCGGCATCAATAGCTTCTAAGGCACGCTCCGTTGAGACATATTTTGTTACTGCAATTATTTTAACCTCTTCAGGATTTCGGCCTGATTTCTCACAGGCCTCGTGAATTTTTTGCTTAATTTGAACTAAGTTATCTGAAACCTTCATGTTATTTCTTTAAATCCTCCTTCCAGCCGATAAAACTCATCATTCTTCCAGTTTTCCCATTATCTCTGCGATGGGAGAAAAAATATTGAGAGTCACAGCTGGTACACCATTTCGTTACCTGGATGTTTTCCTCTAAAACTCCTGCTTTTATAAGAATATCTTTATTTAGCTGTTTTAAATCAAGTAAATATTGATGATCTTCAATTTGTCTATAAGGCTTGTCATTTTCATCCTTTGTCCAACCTTTAACAAATTCAATCACTCGGTCATCAACTTGATAGCAGTTGCCGCAAATAGCAGGACCAATGACTGTCTTGATGTCTTTTTCAGGTATGCCCTCTTTTTGAAACAAACTAACCATTTCCCTTGCTATCCCATGAACCGTTCCTTTCCAGCCTGCATGGGCAATTCCAATTGAACCTGTCTCTTTATGAAGAAAAAATAAAGGGACACAATCCGCATAACATAAAGTCAGTAAAAGACCCTGATCTCTTGTAAAGAATCCATCCGTACCTTTAAAAGATTCTTCATAGTCAAGGGAGCCGCGTCCAGCGCTGGCAAACGTGACTTTTTCTATATGGGTATGGTGTGTTTGTTCTGCACCTACCCATTTCTTTGCAGGAAACTGCAAAATGTCAGCAATTTTGTTTCTGTTGGCTCTGACAGAATCAGTGGAGTCATTGACATGCAGTCCTGCATTCAGTGATGAAAAGGGTTCCTTGCTGCAGCCTCCATTTTTGCTTGTAAACCCTGCAATCAATTCAGGGCATTCGTCCATCCATTCTTTAATGACAAAAATTTCATTTTTCTCTAAAAGAAATGGTTCCATTTATATACCTCATCTTTTGTTTTCCATCTTAGATATCAAATAGTAAACTTTTCTATAGTTTACCATATAGTCTTAGCTTTTTCCCACCTAAAAAGAACAATTACTCCTTTTCATCGACATCATTCTGCACAATTGTTTCCTTCATTCGAACTAAAATGACATCTTCGCCAATTTTTAATATATTGGTCCATGGAATGATAATTTCTTCATCACGTCCAAAAAAGCCGAGTACCTTCCCATTCCCTACAATAATAATGGCATTTATTTTTCCATTTTGAACATTAATATCTATATCTCCAATATTGCCAAGTTTCTTGCCGTTTGCTACATTAATGACATCTTTTTGCTGGAATTCAGATATTTTTATCACATCTCTCACCCCTATAGAATCATCCCATACTGATATATATGAATGGTTCTACTAAATTATCTTCTAAAAATAAAAAACAAAAGCTGCCTTTTTGGCAGCTTTTAGCTTTGGATATTTTTATTCATTTGTTTGATGGCTGCTTTTTCAAGCCGGGATACCTGCGCCTGAGATATGCCAATTTCCTCAGCTACCTCCATTTGCGTTTTTCCTTGGAAAAACCTCTTTCTCAAAATGAGCTTTTCTCGCTCGTTTAACCTTCTCATTCCTTCTTTTAGCGCAATTTCCTCAATCCATTGAATATCCTTATTTTTCTCATCACTTAATTGATCCATTACATAGATTGGGTCCCCGCCATCATTATAAATCGGTTCAAATAATGAAACCGGATCCTGAATGGCATCTAAGGCAAAAACAATCTCTTCATGCGGAACATCAAGTTCCTTCGCAATTTCTGCGGCTGTAGGCTCCTTGGACGTTTTGCTCATCAATCGCTCCCTAACCTGTAAAGCCTTATAGGCAATGTCCCTTAAGGAACGAGACACACGTATCGGATTATTATCCCGCAAATACCTTCTAATCTCGCCTATTATCATAGGAACAGCATAGGTGGAAAATTTAACGTTCTGACCTAAATCAAAATTATCAATAGATTTCATTAAACCGATACAGCCGACCTGGAATAGGTCATCAACAAATTCACCCCTGTTATTAAATCGCTGAATTACACTCAACACAAGACGCAAATTCCCGTTGACGAGTTTTTCCCGTGCGGTTATATCCCCCTTATGCATTTGCTTGAAGAGTTCTCTCATTTCCTCGTTTTTTAACACTGGAAGCTTTGATGTGTCAACACCGCAAATTTCTACCTTATTACGTGTCAATTCTTTTCCCTCCTCACAGGAGCTGCTGTACAAAAAACAGTATCTCCTGGAGCAGGAAAAATATGCACATAACGATTGACAGCGAAACTGCCAAAATTGGTAAAAACACAATTATTGTAAGGATTTGACAGCCATTTTATTTTAAAAAAATAATTTTATTTTTACTTTTGTACAATAATAAATCATGTGTTAAAAATTAGGTTAAACCATTTTATTAAACTCTTTTTTAAGGCGTTTAATAATTCTTTTCTCCAGCCTGGAAATATAGGATTGGGAAATCCCAAGCATGTCTGCCACATCTTTCTGTGTCTTTTCCTCGCCCGTTCCAAGGCCAAAGCGAAGTTCCATGATCTGTTTTTCCCGATCAGATAACTGGTGCAATGCTTTGGAAAGAAGCTTTTTATCTACATTAGCTTCAAGGTCTTTTGTAATGATATCTTCATCCGTCCCCAAGACATCCGATAACAGAAGCTCATTGCCATCCCAGTCAATGTTTAATGGTTCGTCAAATGATACCTCTGAACGAATTTTATTATTGCGTCTTAAATACATGAGAATTTCATTTTCAATACAGCGTGAGGCATATGTAGCCAATTTAATTTTTTTCTCGGGATTAAAGGTATTCACAGCCTTAATTAAACCAATCGTTCCGATACTTATTAAATCTTCTATATTTATTCCGGTATTTTCAAATTTTCTTGCTATATAGACGACTAGTCTCAGGTTTCTTTCGATGAGGATGGATCGTGCTGCCTTGTCGCCGTTTGGCAGTTTTTCGAGTAATACTTCCTCTTCTTCCTTGCTAAGGGGAGGAGGCAGTGCTTCGCTTCCACCGATATAGTATACTTCATCCGATTTTAAGCCTAGTTTCATTAATAATTTATACCAATAATATGTTAAGCGAAGTTTGATTTTTTTCATGAATGTCCTCCTCCTTGAAAAGTTTCTCCTTTATAACTTTGCCGTTGATTTCCGCTCCGGGGGCTTCGCTTTCCGGGAGGCATTTTGTGAGCCTCCTCGCAGCGACCGCTCCTGCGGGGTCTCACTTCAATGCTGATCCCCCAGGAGTCTTCGTGCCTTCCACTCCAACCAACTGAGCATTGAAAACGATTATGCATGTTTTACATGAATTTCCTGTGAGGTTTTTCTCCCGGAAGTCAACATTTTTGGATGGACAATGCATTCGAAAGCGTTGTCGGCTGATAGCTGTTGCATGGAAAATGAGATTAGGCCCTTGTTGAAAAGATAACATTCATCTTCTTTTTCGATTAGTATCTGATCAGGCTTGACTGCGGCGATCAGCTGAAATTCTTGTCCAACAACTTTGCATGGCATAATCCTTATACGATTCTCCCATTCAGCGGGGATGGGTTCTTCGCCCATAATCATGGCTTCCGGGTTTTGTGCGATTTTTACAATAGTTTCGGGAAAACTGTCCAATCTGTTTTTTATGGAGACAAACATGACTGGCATTTTGGAAATGGGATCCTGAAGCTGATTTCCGCTATCAACTAATCCTTTAAACGAATAAGAAATTCCATTTAATGTAATCACTACCTTAACAATGGACTCATATTGAATTTTAGTCATTTCAATGTTTTCAATATTCTTTCTGGAAAAATGCCAGGCAACTGGAAAACCGATAAGGACAAATAACCAGCTGATTGGGTCTCCAAACCCTTTTACGCTTGCCAGCATGACATTTGACGTCAGCTGGAAATCGAATGAGATAAAGTAGTGTACCCCGATCAATCCGCCTCCAATTAAAAAGGTTAATAAATAAAATGTCATTAGCCCTTTTAAAAAAAAACGGAATCGTTTGAATCCAAATACGGTTAAAACCATCAATATAGAAAAAAGCATTTTTGTAAATGGATGGCCAATAAAAGCATGTAAAGATGTGATTGATAATAAAATTATTACTGAACCGATCAGGCCTCCTGTTAAGATTCTCCATAATTTTACTTCTCTTTTTAATATAATGGCTGTTAAATAAAGGAGGAGGCTATCAAATAAAAAATTTAATGCCCAAATAATATCTAAATAAACCTCCAAGTAAGCTTCCTCCCCAAAATTAATTTACGAGAGTCATTTCTATTTAGAGCCTATTAATCTAATAAAAAAAGTATAGCGTACTTCCATCGCTGAAGTGTGTCACATTCTGTAGCTGAAATAGCAGAAATTTCCTCTATTCCCTTCGGATTTTGTCATCTTTTCGCAAATTCACATATCTTTCACATTTCCCCTAAAAAGGTGTGATATAAATCACATTCACTGATTCGCATACTCAATATAATGAGTTTGTGAATGTGATTCATATCACTAATTCAGAATAAAAAAACCTATAGCCACGGTAAAAATACTCACAAAGGAGTTTTACACCATGTTAGATCAAAAAACCATTGATATTGTAAAAAGCACTGTTCCAGTCTTAGAAGAACATGGAGAAAACATTACAAAAAGGTTCTATCAATTAATGTTTGGAAATCATCCAGAGTTATTAAATATTTTTAATCATGCAAACCAAAAACAAGGACGTCAGCAAAGAGCACTAGCCAGTGCTGTATATGCTGCAGCAAAATATATTGACAATCTAGAAGCCATTCTTCCAGTTGTTTCTCAAATTGCTCAAAAACACCGTTCACTTGGAATCAAACCAGAACATTATCCAATCGTAGGCAAACATTTATTACTTGCCATTAAAGATGTATTAGGCGATGCAGCAACAGATGACATTATGACTGCCTGGGAAAAAGCGTATGGGGTTATTGCAGATGCCTTTATTAACCTTGAAAAAGGCCTGTATGATAAAGCCGGAACTCAAGATGGCGGATGGGAAGACTTCAGGGAATTTAAAGTGGATAAAATTGTTCAGGAAAGTGATGTAATTAAATCATTCTACTTTGTTCCAGCCGATGGAGGTAAAATAGCAAGCTTTATTCCGGGGCAATATATCAGCATTAGACTAAAAGACATCCCAGGAGAACAGTATAGCCATATTCGCCAATATAGCTTATCCCAGTGTAAAGATGATAGCTACTATCGTATCTCCGTTAAAAGAGAGGATTCTATTAACGATCGTCCAGCTGGAAAAGTTTCAAGCTTCTTGCATACTCATGTAAAAGAAGGCGACATTGTTGAGCTTAGTGCACCTGCTGGTGAATTTATTTTAGAAGATCAATCTGAAAAACCAACTGTTTTATTAAGCGGTGGTGTCGGCATAACTCCAATGTTCTGCATGCTGCAAAAATTAGCTGATCAAGAGCAAAAAACAACCTTCATTCAGGCAGCAATCAATGGAAATATCCATGCTTTCCGCGATGCAGTGAAAGAAATTGAAGAAAATAATGAATCTATTGATGCCTATTTCTGTTATGAAAAACCAACCGAACTAGATAGAAGCGAAAAACACTTTGATAAAGAAGGCTATATTACAGCCGATTGGCTAAATCAGTTAATTTCCGATAAAGAAGCTATTGTTTATATGTGCGGACCTGTACCATTTATGCAGGCAATGTACGAAGCTTTATTGGAAATTGGAATCAAAAAGGATCATATCCGATATGAGTTCTTTGGACCATCAATGCAACTAAAAGAACCTCAAACAGTTTAATCAAAAAATAGCATGCCTTTTACCAGGCATGCTTCCTTTTTGTTCTAACTTGTCATTGATTTCTTCTCCAGGCGCTAGGCAGCTGGTTCCAATCATATATAAAAAGCTCAAGCCAAAGTGGCTTGAGCTTTTTTTTATCGTCTGCGGTTACGGTTTCGCAGGAATGTTGGAATATCTAATGTTTCTTCTGGCTGCTGAATATGGTTTGTTCTAACAGGCTCATGGACTGGTTCTTCTCTTTTTGATTCCCGCTTCACAGGAGATACTGCAGGCTTCGCTTGCTGTCCATAGGCTGGTCTTCCCGCCTGAGGCTGTGGCTTAGGAGAGTGTGCAGCTTCTTCATTAAAGCCTGTTGCAATAACTGTTACAACGATTTCATCATTAAGATTCTCATTAATGACAGAACCAAAAATCATATTTACCTCTTGGTCAGATGCAGACGCAACGATGTCAGCTGCTTCCTGTACTTCATAAAGGCTTAAATTTGTACCGCCTGTAATATTCATCAGCACCCCTTGAGCCCCATCAATGGACGTTTCAAGCAATGGTGAGGAAATGGCTTTTTTTGCAGCTTCTGCTGCACGGTTTTCCCCTGAAGCAACCCCGATTCCCATTAGGGCTGATCCTTTGCTGGACATGATTGTTTTCACATCAGCAAAGTCCAGATTGATTAAACCAGGGACAGCAATTAAATCTGAAATGCCCTGAACACCTTGGCGCAGAACATTATCAGCTTCACGGAATGCTTCAAGCATTGGTGTACTCTTGTCCACTATTTCTAAAAGACGGTCGTTAGGGATAACGATAAGCGTATCAACGGACTCTTTCATTGCCGAAATTCCGCCTGCCGCCTGTGTTGCACGTTTACGTCCTTCAAATGTAAATGGACGTGTAACAACACCAACTGTTAATGCACCTAGATTACGGGCAATCTGAGCAATAACCGGGGCAGCTCCTGTTCCTGTTCCGCCACCCATACCCGCGGTTACGAACACCATGTCTGCTCCTCTTAAAGCTTCTTCAATCTGCTCTTTGCTTTCTTCAGCAGCCTTTTTTCCTACCTCAGGATTGGCACCAGCTCCTAGACCGCGAGTCAGCTTGCTGCCAATTTGCATTTTAACTTCGGCTTTTGAAAGATTTAGTGCTTGCGCGTCAGTGTTAACCGCGATAAATTCAACACCCTGTACACCGTGTTCAATCATTCGGTTAACCGCGTTATTACCGCCGCCGCCAACGCCGATGACTTTTATCGTTGCTAATGAATCTATATTTGTTTCAAATTCCAACATGACTAATCCTCCTATTCAAAAAAGTATCCGAGGAACTTTTTCACTCTTGATGTAATTTTTTCCTCCGGTTGTTTTTCCGGCTTTGTTTTTGGTTGC
>Ga0182742_1000574_pt1 | contig 55923 bp, 54 predicted proteins | sample eDN5th37CBELigMG_FD_128880 | JGI IMG/M metagenome (GOLD analysis project Ga0182742, IMG submission 128880) | Enriched Miracle-Growth compost microbial communities from Emeryville, California, USA - eDNA 5th pass 37_C BE-Lig MG (version 2)... ...
AGAAAAAACGGCGCTGTTGGGATCAGGAACCAGATTGCCATCATTCCGTCTGTTTTTTGTTCTGCAAAAGTTGCTGAAAGGATTGCCTATCAAGTTCCAGGAAGTGTGTATTTCAGACACCCTGTTGGCTGCAGTCAAGTGGGAGAGGATTTAGAGGTTACAGCAAAAACTTTGATTGCCATTGGAAAAAATCCGAATTTTGCTGGAGTGGTTGTAGTAGGTCTAGGCTGCGAAAGATTCTCGCCCTATGAATTAGCCGACGGTATTGCGCCTTCAAATAAGATGCTTGAGACTGTCGTGATTCAGCAGGAAGGGGATTCCTTGGCTGCTATCCAAAAAGGCAGCAAGATTGCCAGAGAAATGCAGCAGATTGCTTCCCGGCAGATCAGAGAAGAAGTACCAGTTAGTGAACTTATGATAGGATTAAACTGCGGGGGCTCTGACATGACCTCAGGGCTTATTGCAAACCCAGCTCTGGGCATAGCCTCCGACAAGCTCGTTGCCCAAGGCGGGTCATCCATCCTAAGTGAAATCACTGAATTAATTGGCACCGAAGATATTTTAGCCAGAAGAGCTTTTAACGATGAGGTGGCAAGAGATATTAGGGAAACGATCTATCTTACTGAGGAAAAACTAAGAAGACAAACACAAAATTCCAGCAATAAAGACCGAACTCATCTAATTTCAACTGGGAATTATGCAGGAGGATTATCAAGTGTTGTCGAAAAGTCTTTAGGCAGTATGAAAAAATCAGGCAGCGCGCCATTCAGCGGTGTCATTAAATATGGCCACCAGCCGGACAAAAAGGGACTATTCTTACTTGATTCACCTGGCCATGATGGTGAAGTTTCAACCGGTGAGGTGGCTGCGGGAGCCCAAATGATTCTTTTTCCTACAGGAAGAGGAACACCTACCGGATTCCCTGGTATTCCTGTTATTAAAATCACCGGAAACCCAAAGACTTACCAAAAAATGCGCGAAAATATTGACATCAATGCCGGTCAAGTACTGACTGGGGAAAAAACGCTGGAGGAAATGGGAGAGGAAATCTATCGCGAAATCCTTGATGTAGCCTCAGGTAAGTATGTAAAATCAGAAGTACTTGGCCATGATGAGCAATTCTGTGTCACACGCTTGCCGTAGCTAAACAATATTCTAGAGAGGAAGTTTTGAAATGGAACTTAATTTAAAAGGAAAAGTCGCATTAGTAATCGCATCAAGTCAAGGGCTGGGAAAGGCCATTGCAGAAGATTTAGCAAAAGAAGGCGTCAATGTGATGCTTACTAGCCGAAATGAAGATAAATTGCGCGAAGTAAAAGAAGAAATTCAAGCCAAGAGTGAAGGCAAAGTATCCTATTTCCGCTGTGATATTACAAAGCCTGAAGAAATCGAGGCTCTTATTCAAAGAACAAATGATGAATTAGGAAAGATTGATATTCTTGTAAATAATGCTGGAGGACCTCCTGGAGGAGGTTTTGATAAGTTCTCTGATGAAGACTGGCAAAAAGCCTTTGAATTGAATCTATTAAGCTATGTACGCATTATTCGGGCAGCGTTGCCAGATCTGAAAAAAGAGGGCGGACGCATCATTAATATTGCTTCTTCATCCATAAAAATTCCAATTCCAGGCCTTATTTTATCAAATACTTTCCGTTTAGGCATTGTTGGCTTAGCGAAAAGTCTAGCTGAGGAACTTGCACCTTACAATATTTTGGTGAACACAGTAGCTCCTGGCAGAATTGCCACTGACCGTACCGCATACCTTGATCAATTAAAAGCTGATAATCAAGGAAAAACGAAAGAAGAAATCGAAGCGCAATCCAAGTCAGCCATTCCATTAGGACGCTACGGCAAGCCTGAGGAGTTTGCAAAAGTTGTTACTTTCTTAGCTTCTGGTGCAAGCTCATTTGTCACTGGATCTTCTCTATTAGTCGATGGCGGAATGGTGAAATCAATCTAACAATGAAAAATCATAGAACTGACATCTTAGAGGAAGTATTAACAAAAGTTAAGAATGGCCAAATGGACATTTCAGATGCGAAAGCCCAGCTCAAAACCTTTGAAGATCTGGGCTTTGCTACACTGGACCTTCACCGTGAAAAAAGACAGGGCTTCCCTGAAGTGATATTTGGTGAAGGGAAAACAAGTGAACATATTATACAAATTATTCAGGCGCTGATAAATAATCAAACAAAAAGAATATTAGCCACTCGTGTATCGGAGGATAAAGCATCAAGTATTCTCGAGCATTTCCCAGAACTAACCTACAATAAAACGGCACGAACAATATTTTGGAAGCATCCGGATGAACCGGAGCTATTGTATTCCGGCTATTGTGCAGTCGTATGTGCAGGGACTTCTGATTTACCGGTCGCTGAAGAAGCAGCTGTCACGCTCCAAGCGATGGGCTGTGCTGTTGAAAGAGTCCTTGATGTGGGAGTTGCAGGCATCCATCGCCTGCTGAATAAACTTGATGTGATTCAGGGGGCGACGGTTTCTGTTGTTGTAGCTGGTATGGAGGGGGCATTGCCAAGTGCTGTTGGCGGTCTGGTCTCAAAACCAGTCATCGCTGTCCCAACAAGTGTAGGTTATGGTGCAAATTTTGGCGGACTTGCAGCGCTTTTATCAATGATTAATTCCTGTGCATCTGGGATCAGTGTCGTAAATATTGATAATGGATTTGGCGGGGGATATAATGCAGGGCTGATCCACCGGATGGTTAATTAAATAATGAACTTCTAAACTGGCTTCGGCCAGTTTTTTCTTTTTATGCGGAATTTTCACAATTATTTATTGATTTTTTCCAACATTTCAAATTATAATGGAATTAGCAATTATCGCATATAGATATTCGTTATCGTATAACGATATTTATAAATGTGCCGAAAGAGAGGGGATGAAGTTGAATAATCGACTAGATAAAAATTATTCAATTCAGTCCGTCCACAGGGCCATAGGCATTTTGAAATCCTTTTCAAACGAAAAAAGCTCACTAACCTTAACGGAGTTAAATGATATGACCGGGATCTCAAAACCTGCCTTACAGCGCATTTTAGCCACACTGGTCTATGAGGGATTCCTGCAAAAGGACGAATACTCGAAAAAGTATCAGCTTGGTCTGGAGCTATATTTTCTAGGATCACTTGTCCAAAAAGAATCTAGCCTTTTAAATGCCGCATTGCCGGTTATGCAATCTATCAGAGACGAGACAGGCGAAGCAGTCACATTAAATATGATTTACAACAATAAGCGGCGCTGCATTGGCAGCTGTGAAAGCAAACAAGCACTTTCCGCACTGACATTAGTTGGACACGAATCACCATTATATGCAGGAGCATCCGCCAAAATTCTGCTTGCTTACCTTAGCGAAGAAGAGATTGACAAGTACCTTAGCGGGATCAAAATGGAAGCGATTACTTCAAACACCATCACTGAAATTAATCAGATAAAAGATGAACTGCAGGATATTCGCTCTAGAGGTTATGCAATAAGCTATGGTGAACGTGTGAAGGGAACCTTTTCATTAAGCGCTCCTGTCTTTTATCCGGCGGGGCAAGCGGCAGCAGGGATTTCAATTGTGATTCCAACAGTCAGAGCAGAAGAATTTAATCTTGATCAATTGATTAAATTGATCATTTCGAAAACAACAGAACTTTCAAATCGCTTAAATCAATCAAATAGGGTACTAGAAAGGCAGTAGCATATTTCTAAGGACAGATACAGCTCCTTGAAATTGTTGATATAAAAACTACTAAATGCAATGGGAGGTATTACTTTTGAAAGAATTGAAACTTCCAAACGTTGAACTACCTGAAGCAGCCGAAAAGCTGCGGGAAGAAGTCAGAGCATTCTTGATTGAAGAAGAAAAAAAGGGGACATATGTACCCAAATGTGATTCATGGCTTGGCGGCCATTCAGCTGAATTTAGCAGAAAAATTGGTGAGCGAGGCTGGTTAGGCTTAACATGGCCAAAAGAGTATGGCGGCCACGAACGCTCCGCTTTAGAACGTTTTGTTGTAACAGAAGAGCTATTAGCATCAGGAGCTCCGGTAGCATCCCACTGGTTTGCTGATCGACAGACGGGACCGCTTTTGCTCAAATATGGAACAGAGGAACAAAAGAGACGTTTGCTCCCGCAAATTGCAAAAGGGGAAATTTACTTCGCTATTGGCCTTAGTGAACCAAATTCCGGTTCAGACCTGGCATCAGTATCCACACGTGCAAGAAAAGTCGGCGATAAATGGATTGTGAATGGAAGCAAAATCTGGACAAGCGGCGCACACCACTCCCATTATATGATTACATTAGTGCGCACTGAAGCACTGGGAGAGAAAAAGCACGAGGGTTTAAGCCAAATTTTACTAGATTTATCTGCACCTGGGGTAACGATCCGCCCAATCCATCTCATGACAGGGGAGCACCATTTCAATGAAGTCATTATGGAAGATGTTGAAGTACCAGATGATATGGTTGTCGGTATTGCAGGTAACGGCTGGAAGCAAAGCCTAGCAGAACTTGCTTACGAAAGAAGCGGCCCTGAACGTTTCATGAGTACATACCCATTATTAGCAGAACTTGTTCGCCAGCTAGCAAATTCTGAAAGCGACAATGCTAAAATTGCTGTTGGAAAGCTAGTTTCCAGGTTATGGACGTTGAGAAAAATGTCCTTGGGTGTTGCCGGACTGCTAGAACAGGGCAAATCTCCTGAAATTGCCGCGGCGCTTGTTAAGGATCTGGGAACAGAATACGAAAATGAAATTATTAAAGTAGCCAGGCTTTTAATTCCTAGCCATGCATCGGTATCTGCAGAATCAAAATTTGATGCCCTGATGGCTCAAGCGATTTTACATTCGCCAGGATTTACATTGCGCGGGGGAACAACAGAGATTTTACGCGGAATCATTGCAAGGGGGTTAGGAGTTCGATGAGTGAAATCAGACCAATGCTTGAGGAAATGGTAAACAAAGTACTGAAGGATAACTGTACAAAGGAGTTAATCAATGCTGCTGAGAAAGGAACTTTCCCTGCAGACCTTTGGGATACTTTATCCGAATTGGGGGTTACCGCTGTTGGAATTGACGAAGATAAAGGCGGTTCTGGCGGAGATTTAGGCGATTTAATGGCTTTGTTAAAAATTGCCGGTTACTTCGCAGCACCAATTCCGCTTGCTGAACATACTTTAGCCAATTGGATGCGTTCAAAAGCAGGTCTAACGGCTAAAAGTGAATTAAGCACGTTTGCACCCGTATCGAGAGAAGACCAAATAATCTTTGATCCGACAGATGAAGGCTGGTCCGTTTCCGGCAAGGCAAGCTTTGTACCATGGGGAAAGGATGTCCAATTTATTACTGTTCTTGGTAAGACAAATGAGGGACAATATATCACAGCTAGTATTCCTTCAGATCAATGTATAATCAATTCAAATCAAAATCTAGCTGGAGAACCGCGGGATGAAGTAGTTATTAATCAGGTTGCTGTAAGTAAACAGGAGGCTGGTTTGGTAGATGACCAATCTGCCGATAACCTATTCAGCTACGCCATGATGTCAAGAGTGATGCAAATGGCCGGTTCACTGGAGAGAGCTTTGGAACTTTCCGTGACTTATACCAAGGAAAGAACACAATTCGGAAGACCGATCAGCAAATTCCAGGCCATCCAGCAACAGCTTGCAATCATGGCTGGAGAAACAACGGCATCGCTCGCAGTGGCAGACTTTATTATCAGTAATATTGACCGCAATATCAGCTTTGAAGAAACAGCAATGGCAAAAATTCAATTAGGTGATGCTGCTGGAATTGCAACAAGGATCGCCCATCAGGTACATGCCGCCATTGGCTTTACGGATGAACATGTGCTCCATCACAGCACACGCCGTCTTTGGTCCTGGCGCGATGAATTTGGTACAGAAAGTGTACTTGCTGAAGCTGTCGGCCAAAGAATACTTAGTGACGCTGAAAATCTATGGGATTTTATTACAAAACCGCCTGCTAAGGTAACAGTAGAATAGCAGACAAAAAAACTGAGGCTATCCGCGACAAGGATAGCCTCAGTTTTATTCTAATCCAATTGGAAATGGCTTTGTATTTTGAATAAATTTAATAAAGTTTTCCAATGGCCCCGTTACAATTAGATCCTTTCGGTAAATTAAATTGGAATACCTCATAATCGGCGGAAAATCTTCAACAGTAATGGTTTTTAATTGCCCGTTTTTAAGCTCTGACTGAACAGAAATTTTCGGAAGAACCGAAATCCCCATATTAATTTCAATCATTTTCTTCGCAGCATTTATATCGTTCATTTCCATATTTGTTTTAATTTCAAAGCCCATACTGGCGAAAACATTATTAACCTGCGGCCAAAAGCTTGATTTTTTCCCATAGAGAATAAATTGTTCTTTCAATACATCTTCAATTGTCACCCTTTCCATATATGCTAATGGATGCTGTGATGAAACAACAAATACAGCAGGATCATGGCCGATTAATATACTATTTAACTCATTGTCGTTAAAATGGGGGGAACTGGTTCTAGCGATGGCAAAATGAACCTCTCTATTGTAGATCATATCGATCATTTTAGGTGTGAATTCGGTATGCAGAGCAATATCCACAAAAGGAAATTTCTTTTTAAACCTTTCAAGTATTTCCGGCAGCACCCAATAGCAAAAGGAATGAGAGGTAACAATTGATAAGGAGCCTGAATACCCCTTCTTATAATCAGCTAATGATTCCTCCGCTTCTCGGACAAGTGAAAGGATCTGACTGGAATACTGGTAAAGAATTTTCCCGGCATCGGTTAAGTTCCCCATGGCTTTGTTCTTCCGATTAAATAACTGGAGGCCAAGGCTTTCTTCTAAAGATTTTATGTGAGCGCTTACAGTGGGCTGTGAAATAAAGAGCTCTTTTGCGGCATTGGAAAAGTTCTTATGTTTGTAAATGGTGTTGAAAACTTCCAATTGTTTAATGTCCATATCGAACCGTCCTTCTCTTAAAAAATATAGAATTTTCGAATACTATACTTGCATTATATCAAATAACATAATAGTATTGAATTAATTTTTCATATATTTTAATAAATCTGATAATTACGATTGTAATTATTATAACAAAAAAGTTTATTTTGAAAGGAAGAAATAGGAAATGAAAACAGCAGAAAGTATTTTAGAAGAATTAAAGTTACTGACAACTGAGGAGATTGAGCAAATTGGCCATGTCATCAGGGCGATGCGAAAAACAAAGGAAGAAGGCATGCATTACACTGGCAGGCTGTTTGGGTTAGATTTTGACAGCAATGGAGATATGTTCATGGACCTGGGCATGCAGAATGCAAATACATACGGGGTTGCCCAGGGAGGAGCCGTCTATACGCTTGCTGATGTTGCTATTGGCTATAACATAATGACAAAAATACCGGAGGATACCGAAGTCTATACCTTGGAACTAAAGATGAATTATGTCAAACCAGGCAAAGGGAAACGGCTGTATGCTAAGCCTTTGATTAGCCATCTAGGCTATCGAACCGTTGTTTGTGAGTGCAAGGTGCTTGATGATCATGATGAGTTAGTTGCCATCGCCCTTGGAACATTCTATCTAAAACGACCAAAATAATATTAGGGGGGGAAGAATAATCCAGAAAGATATTTTAGTAGAGGATTAAATTTTGGAAAAATTACGAAATTAATGTAAATTTTCATTTACATTATCAGCCGATTATTATTTAATAGTATATATATTTCAAAAATTTCAGACTTTAGGAGGAGAAACGATGAGTAAACTAGTAAAGAAGCCATTTCTTTTACTGGCTGTTTTGATGTTAGTTGTTTTATCTGCCTGCAGCGGCGGCGGCTCTGAAACAGCAACGGAAGAAAAGCCAGCAGATGAAGGGGGACAAGCATCTGGAGCAATCAAAGCTAAAATCGGTGTTATCTCTTATATCACTGGACCAGGTGCTGCTTATGGGGAAGCTATTACGAATGGATTAAAATTAGCACAAAAAGAAATCAACGCAGAGGGCAAGGTAGATATCGAGCTTGTCATAGAGGACTCAGCAGGCGAGCAGGAACAAGCCTTATCAGCAGCCCAAAAAATAATGAGCGACGATGACATTGTTTCCATCATCGGACCTACACTTAGCACAGAGATGAATGTTGTAGGACCAGAAGCTGATCTCAATGGAATTCCTATTATGGGTACTTCCACAACTGCAGAAGGTATTCCGCAAATTGGTGAATACGTATTTAGAAACTCTATTCCTGAAGCTTTAGCTATTCCAGCTTCCATCAAAAAGGCAGTAGAAAAATACGATGCGAAAAAGGTTGCCATTCTATACGGGAATGACGACGTATTCACAAAGTCTGGCTTCGACACAATGGAAAAGACAGCAAAAGACATGGGACTTGAAATTCTAACAATTGAAACGTTCCAAAAGGGACAATCTGACTACAATGCCCAATTGACTAAAATTAAAAGCTTAAATCCAGATTTAATCTTAGCTTCTGCTCTATACAATGAGGGAGCGGTCATTATGGGTCAAGCGCGAAAAATGGGAATCGATGTACCATTTGTCGGGGGAAATGGATTCAACTCTCCACAGGTCATCGAGATTGCCGGTGAGGCTGCGAATGGGTTAATCGTTGCGACGCCATGGTTTGGTGAAAAGGATGATCCGAAGGTTAAAAGCTTTAACGAAAAATATGAGGCTGAATATAAAAAACTTCCAGACCAATTTGCTGCCCAAGCCTACGATGGACTTTATATCATGGCAGAAGCACTAAAAAATGCCGGTGAGGCGGACAGGGATAAAGTAAAAGATGCTTTGCTTGAAATTAAAGATTTAGAAGGAATCCTTGGAAAGTTCTCATTTGATGAAGAAGGCGATGTTGTGATGGATCCAACTGTTCTGATTATTGAAGATGGACAGTTCAAACAATTTGAATAATCCAAAAGCAAAGGGTGAGATGACTTGATTTTAGAGCAGCTGATTAATGGGATTACGCTTGGAAGCATCTATGCCATCGTTGCCCTTGGTTTCACACTTGTTTTTGGTGTTCTAGGCATCATTAACATGGCGCATGGCGAAATTTTTATGTTTGGAGCCTTTATCGGCGTCATCATGACAAGTACGTTAGGTCTTCCTATCTGGGTAGCCTTTCTTGCAGCTATTATCGTGACAGCTATTTTAGGGTATATGCTTGAACGATTTGCCTTAAGACCATTAAGAGGGAAGCAGGGTGTCTCACACCTTGCTCCTCTTATTAGTACAATTGGTGTATCGATTTTGCTGGAAAACGTTTCCCACCATTTGTTTGGGGCAGGAAACCATCCCTTCCGAAACGCATTTGCCGATATCAGCTTTCAAATCGGATCGATAACCATATACCTTGTACAAATTTTAATTTTTGTTATTTCCATCCTTTTAATGATGGCTCTTTCTTACTGGCTTTCAAAGACAAAGGCAGGAAAAGCGCTGCGTGCAACGGCGGAAAATTTAGAAACTGCCAGCCTTCTAGGGGTAAATACAAAAAAGATCATTGTACTGACAGTTGTCATTGCATCTGCCATGGGCGGCATCGCAGGAATTTTGGTTGGCATGGCTTTTAACTCTGTAAACCCGCAAATGGGACTATCCATGGGACTCAAAGGCCTTGCCATTATTATTTTAGGCGGAATGGGAAATGTAAAGGGCGCTATGGCCGGAGGACTTATATTAGGATTATCAGAAACTTTAATCGTTGCATACGGAGATTCTGGATACCGCGATGCGATCGCGTTTATTGCCATAATCATTATCCTTATGTTAAGGCCGCAAGGATTATTTGGCCAAAAGACAACAGAGGCGGGAAGGTGACAAAATGCTTGGTGAATTCATAAATCCTTATTACTTGCAGGTTGCTTCCTTTATTCTGATTAATATCATTCTTGGCCTAAGCATATATGTTACCCTATCATCTGGGCAGCTTTCCCTTGGAAGTGCCGGGTTCATGGGCATTGGTGCATATACATCTGCTTTGTTGACTATCAATTTTGATTTACCGATTATTGCAGGAATTATTGCAGGTGCGCTTGTGGCTGGTATATTAGGCATTTTAATCGGAATTCCTTCCTTGCGTTTACAAGGCGTCTATTTAGCTATTGCTACCCTTGGATTTGGAGAAGTAATCCGGGTATTTTTTGTGAACTGGGAATCTGTAACCAAAGGCGCGGTTGGTATTTCCAATATCCCGCATATCGGAAGGGAAATTTTCAGAATGCTAAGGGACTCTGGGTTTGACCCGGGTGTACTAGGTCTAAAAAACAACCAGTTTGTCTTTCTGACCGTTTTTATTCTTCTTTTAATCGTTAACATATTTGTTGTTTGGTTCTTAATCAGACAGAATAAATCACGGGTTGGAAGAGCTTTTGCCTCCATTAAAATGGATGAAAAAGCCGCAGAAGCTATGGGAATTAACATTACTTATTACAAAGTGCTTGCGTTTACACAAGGTGCCGTACTTTCAGGCTTTGCAGGAGCACTCTATGCCCATGTGATGGCTTACATCAGTCCCGCAGATTTTGCCTACCACCGTGCTGTGGAAATATTAATTTTTGCTGTTTTCGGCGGAAGCGAGGTCATCTGGGGCGCTATTTTTGGAGCAGCTTTTATGACGACCATGCCAGAGGTTTTAAGATTTATTAGTGAATACCGCTATATGATTTACGGTCTTGTATTAATTGTTATGATGGCATTCCGGCCGCAGGGAATTATTGATGCACAGGTGTTAGATTGGTTTAAGAAGCGAAAGCTGCCTAAGAGGAGGGTCGACCATGGTTCTTCAAATCAAAAACATCTCTAAAAATTTTGGCGGTATATCCGCATTAACAGATGTTTCCTTCAACATAAATGAAGGGGAGATATTTGGTCTAATTGGTCCAAACGGGGCAGGTAAAACAACAATGTTTAACGTCATCACTAACGTCTTTGGGCCAACATCAGGAGATATTTTATTCGCTGGAGAAACAATTACCGGAAAAAAACCGCATAAAATTACAGAACTAGGAATTTGCCGTACCTTTCAAAATATCAAGCTATTTCCACAAATGACCGTTCTCGATAATGTTATGGTTGGCGGACATTGCCGAAGCTCTTCAGGTGTTTTTAGAAGTGTATTTCGGACAAAATTCCAGAAGGATGAGGAAAAGCAGCTAAGGCAAAGGGCTTTGGAGCTCCTTGAACTGGTTGACCTAGTGGATATTATGGATGCCATTTCAGAGAACCTATCCTATGGCCAGCAAAGAAGACTGGAAATCGCCAGGGCGTTAGCAAGCGATCCTAAGCTTTTACTGCTCGATGAACCTGCCGCAGGAATGAATGAAACCGAAACAGAAAGTCTATTCGGCCTCATAAAAAAGGTCCAGGCAAAAGGGATTACCGTTCTTATCATAGAACACGATATGCCTCTCGTCATGAAGCTTTGTGATCGCATTGTCGTTTTAAACTTCGGCAAGAAACTTGCAGAAGGCACGCCAGAAGAAATACAAAATAATCAAGAGGTTATCGAAGCCTACCTCGGTTCAGAGGAGGACGAACATAGTGCTTAAACTAACAGATATCGAAACTTTTTATGGAAAAATCCAAGCACTAAAAGGAATTAGCCTTGAGGTGGAGCAAGGAAAAATCGTTACACTTCTTGGGGCAAATGGTGCCGGAAAAACAACGACCATGAAAACAATTTCGGGCTTATTAAAACCGCAAAAGGGAAAAGTTGAATTTTTGGGTGAAAACGTTACTGGCCAAAGACCTGACCAGCTTTTAAGAAAAGGGATATCTCTTGTTCCTGAAGGGAGAGCTATTCTATCGGGAATGACCGTTATGGAAAATCTCGAAATGGGGGCTTACCACCGAAAAGACAAAGAAATAGGCAAAGATATTGAGGTAGTGATGGAACACTTCCCGATATTAAAAGAAAGAAAGGATCAGTTAGGCGGAACGCTTTCTGGCGGCCAGCAGCAAATGCTTGCTATCGCGCGTGCTTTGCTTTCAAGACCAAAGCTTCTGCTGCTTGACGAACCTTCAATGGGATTAGCCCCATTAATTGTCGCTGATATCTTTAAAATTATAAAAGAAATTAAAGATGACGGGACTACCGTCTTACTAGTAGAACAAAATGCGAAACAAGCTCTAAAAATTGCTGATTATGGGTATGTCATGGAAACTGGCAAAATTATTATCAGCGGCAAAGGATCTGAACTCTTAAAAGATCCGCGAATTGTAGAAGCCTATCTCGGAAAAAGAACAGGATGAGATTCTGATTTCAAATCAGGATCTCTTTTTTATTTCAGCAGTTTTAGTTTATATTTGCCTTTTACGAATAAAACCCGCAAAATGAAAAGAGAAAATTTCGGTTAAAAGGAGAACATAAAGATGCTTAGGAAAAATTTTCAAGACTATGTTTCGAAAACTGGAGAAAAAGGAATTTCATTATATAAAGAAGAAGCTGAATATGCAAAAATGCTTGGGTTCCTGAAAGAAGAAGTGAACATCCTGGATGGGAATGATTATTCTGCTTTTAATAATGCCTATTTGGAGCTATCCAATAAAGAAACAGATGAATTAGTCGCGGAAAAAACAGAAGCGTTTTTTAACGAATCTATTGCATATTTCAAACAGCATATCGAACAATTTATCTATATTGAAGCTGAAAAATTTGAAATCATCGGGGCGGATTCAGTATGTTTAGAGGTGGATGATGTCTTCGGTACCTATGAGGTCATGCTGGGATTAAGGATGCCAAAAAAACTCGAAAAGAACATGAAAGCTGCCATTGAACAATTACTCACAGGGGAAATCAAAAAGTATAGCCTTCTGTTTAACGGGACAGACGGTCTATGGGAATTAAACTTTGCCTTAAATGGGGTGGATGGCTTTGATCCAGAAATGACAATTGGCGAAGCTTTTGCTCAAATTTATCATTTTCTTTTCCAAGTAGCAGTTATATCAGAGAATAAACAGGATTAGATACAGATAAAAGAATTTTTGGGAGAGTGCGAATATGAAAAAGCGGTTGATGAAATGGTTAATGATTTCAATGGTAATTATTTTTGCAGCAGGAATAGGCAAGCCTGTCTTTGCTTCGGATGGGGCGGCCGAAGAAGACAGCATTAATGAGAAATATGGCTTGCCTGTTGTTGTGTACGGCGAAGCATTATCAGCTGCACAAAAAGAGGAAACACGTAAGCTTCTTGGTGTTGAAGATGCCGGCAAGGTCAGAGAAATCACTGTGACAGGTGATGACCTGGTTAAATATATTAAAGGTGACCGTCATGCAAATATGTACTCTTCAGCCAAGATTACCAGAAAAGAAGCAGGGGAAGGCCTTGTTATTAAGCAGGTGACACCAGAGAATATTACCGAAGTTACGGATGAAATGTATGCCAATGCTCTTTTAACTGCAGGTATTGAGGATGCAGTTGTCGAAGTTGCCTCCCCAGTAAAAGTAAGCGGCCATTCAGCACTTGTAGGCATATACAAGGCCTATGATGAAGGAAACGGAAAAGAGCTTAATACGGAGCACACAGAGGTAGCGAATGAAGAGTTGAGCCTTGCCACACAACTGGCTGGAAAAGAGGGTATGGACAAGGATAAAGTGTCGGAGCTATTGACAGAAATCAAGAAAGAAATTGCAGCACAAAACCCTGCAACAAAAGAAGATATTGAAAAAATCATTAATGAACAAATGAACAAGCTTGAAATTCATTTAAGTGATGAAGACCGCCAGCTTATTATTGATCTTTTTGAAAAAATGCGCAGCTTAAATATCAATTTTGATAATGTCCAATCACAGCTTGAAAACATTTCTAAAGACATTCAGCAGCGTATAGGCGAAGCTGTCGGTGACAAGGGATTTATCCAAGCAGTGAGTGACTTCTTCAAAAACTTAATAGAAAGTATCAAGAATCTATTTTCTTAAAAAATGATGGGGCTGTAAATTTACAGCCCCATTTATTTTTTAAGTCAGTTCAGGAAATTTGATCGGATTATTTAATGAATAACGATCCCTATAGGAACGGTATGATACTAGTGAATCGTTTTGCATTTGCACATCTAACTGAAGTACATAATTTCCCTTCATTTCCAAATAATAATGAATGTCATCGTGATCGAGATGGTAAAAGCGGTACTCCTGACCCAATAGGGATTTCTTAAGGATTTTTGTATCGGGATGACCTTGAATATAACTGGCAATCTGACTGACGGTGGCAGAAGATGTGCCAGTCATTGAAAAGATTTTTTCTTTAACCTGTGATTTCGTTTGGGCTAAGGTTGATTTTGCTTTGTGCTTTATTTTATCCAAGAACTTGTTCATTTTCGGGCTCCTTAATATTTATTATTTTATTTTTCAGACATGACATTTATCATGGTTTTTACATGACACGTATGCCTTACATTCCAATCTTCTTTATTTTATGATATTTATAAATGAGAGGAAGGATATTTTTAATATGACCAAACAAAAGCAAATTAATTTGAAGAAACAAATGTCCCCCTACGAAAAATCTAATATTAAAGATAGCATATGGCAGATCGTAAATACGGTTATTCCTTTTTTAGTGCTATGGGTTCTCGCTTACAAAAGTCTTGAAATTTCTTATCTTTTAACCATTGCCTTGGGTATTATTGCAGCAGGCTTCTTAGTAAGGATTTTCATCATTTTTCATGACTGCTGCCACTATTCTTTTTTCAAAAACAGAAAAGCCAATAAAATACTTGGAACAATTACTGGGATCATGACATTGTTTCCATTTAGCCAATGGCAGCATGATCATTCTGTTCACCATGCATCAAGCGGCAATCTTGACAAACGAGGTGTCGGTGATATTTGGGCCCTGACTGTTGATGAATATTTTGCAATGCCGCTTTGGAACCGCATAGGCTACCGTTTGTACAGAAACCCATTAATTATGTTTGGGCTGGGCCCCATTTACCAATTCCTTTTGAAAAATCGCTTTAATAGACGCGGTGCAAGAAAAAGCGAACGACTGAACACGTATTTAACTAATATCTCTATCGTCACCCTATACAGCTTAATTATTTGGGCAATTGGGTGGGAAGCTTTTCTGCTTGTACAAACACCGATCTTTTTAATTTCGGGCTCTGCTGGAATTTGGCTTTTTTATGTGCAGCATACCTTTGAGGATTCCTACTTTGAAGAAGATGATAACTGGGAATATGTGAAAGCTGCGGTTGAAGGAAGTTCCTTTTATAAACTTCCTAAACTTTTCCAATGGCTTACCGGAAATATTGGATACCATCACGTACACCATCTTAGTCCGCGAGTGCCAAATTATAAGCTTGAAGATGCCCATAATCACACACCAGAACTGCAGAACGTTCCGACGATCACATTCAGAACAAGTATTGAATCACTAAGATTCAGGCTCTGGGATGAAAATAACAAAAAATTTGTCACATACAAAGAGGCTGTAAAAATAATTAAACCAAAATTAGCTTCACAGGTTTAGGGGAAAAATAGGCAACGCCTGGCACATGTTAAAGGCTTTGCCTATTTTTTCTGCATAAACAAATTGTTATTAGTTTCTTCCCTTTTGGAAAAAGGTTATAATTTCCATAAAGGTCAATCAATAAGAGGTCATTTATGTTAAAAAATTACTTTCAAAAAGGATCTGGAATATCTCCATATATTTGGACCGTTTTCAGTATTCTGCCATTTTATTTTATTTTTCAATCTTCAGCAACTATCGATATCATTATTGGTCTTGCCTTGACCATTCTTTTTTTCATTACCTATAGGCTGGCATTTATCTCAAAAAAATGGACCGTCTACTTGTGGACTTTAATTCTTATCGCCATTTCCACAACAATGACCATTTATTTTCAATTTGTCTATTTTGCTTTTTATATCGCCTTTTATAATGGAAAAATTAAAAATCGGGTCGCTTTTTTAACTTTGTATATCATTCATTTAGTGTCAACCACCTTTTCAATCAACTTCAATCTGATTCTAAAAGATGAACTATTTCTGAAACAGTTGCCTTTTATTATCATCATTTGGATAAGTGTCATCCTTCTGCCTTTTAATCTATACAATAAGAAAAAACAAGAAAAGCTTGAAGAGGAGCTTGCATATGCCAATCAAAGGATTGCAGAGCTTGTAAAACAGGAGGAAAGGCAGCGAATTGCCCGTGATCTTCATGATACATTAGGACAAAAGCTATCACTGATTGGACTAAAAAGTGACTTGGCCAGAAAGCTTGTCTACAAAAATCCAGAACAAGCCAAATCCGAAATGAAGGATGTACAGCAAACAGCTAGAACAGCCTTAAATGAAGTGCGAAAAATGGTGTCTCAGATGAGAGGTATCCGTTTAAAGGAAGAAATGGTCCGCATCAAACAACTTCTAGGGGCAGCACAAATAGAGCTCGTGTTCAACGAAGAATGGAAGCTGACCAATGTCTCTATATTTATAGAAAACATCCTTAGCATGTGTTTAAAAGAAGCGGTTAACAATGTTGTCAAGCATAGTCAGGCAACAGTCTGTGAAATACGTGTAGAACAAACACAAAATGAAATTTGTATTGTTGTTAAAGACAATGGCATCGGAATTAATCAGGGAAAATTGCAAAATGGGAGCGGTCTGCTCGGCATCAACGAGCGCCTAGATTTTGTAAATGGTACACTTGATATTGTGAATGAACATGGAACAACGATTGTAATGAAAGTGCCAAATGTCGTGATACAAACAGGAAAGGAGGGACGGATATGATTCGAATTGTCATCGCGGAGGACCAGCGGATGATGCTTGGAGCATTAGGGTCGCTTCTAAGCCTAGAGGATGATATGGAGGTTGCAGGGCAGGCATCCAATGGAGAAGAAGCCATTTCCCTTGTGAAAAAGCTTAAGCCCGATATTTGTATCATGGATATTGAAATGCCCGAGAAAAGCGGCCTTGAAGCTGCTGAAGAACTAAATAATATGGACTGCAAGGTTATTATTTTAACGACTTTTGCCCGATCTGGCTATTTTCAAAGGGCACTAAAGGCGGGAGTTAGGGGATATTTACTAAAGGATAGCCCAAGTGAAGAACTGGCTAATTCCATCCGGATGGTAATGGCTGGAAAGCGGATCTATGCTCCAGAGCTAATGGATGATATCTACAGTGAAGAAAATCCGCTGACAGCCCGGGAAAAAGCAGTGCTCGAACTTGTCGCCGATGGGAAAAACACAAAGGAGATTGCGGCTGAACTTCAAATCAAGACAGGCACAGTCCGAAATTACATCTCCCAAATCATGGATAAGCTTGGGGTAAAAAATAGAATCGAAGCAATTGCTCAATCAAAAGAAAAAGGATGGTTCAAATAACTAGACAATAGTAGAGAAAACTATTGAAGGTATCGAAATACTTTTGCAATTAGCCTTGCTGCTAATTGCCTTTTTAATGCTTTAAAAAAAATTTTAAACAATTTTAAAAAACATCTCGACAAAACGCTATGAATTGTCGGATAATTGTAATTACAATACACGTAAAAGTTATATGAAAATACTAATAGGCGTTATTCCAATTTTATGTGCATTGTCTAGTATTCGTTAAACGCTTTATTTTTTTTAATTAAACTTTCCAATAGTAAAAAAAAGGCAGGGAGAAGTAGGATGAAAGATTATCCAATCGAAGTTCAATTAAGCACAGAAAGAAAAGAAAAACCTGATTTCCATAATCTTGAATTTGGAAGAAACTTTACAGATCATATGTTTCTTATGGATTACACAGAAGGGAAAGGCTGGCATGATCCTCGCATTGTCCCTTATCAGCCTATTACATTAGACCCTGCAGCCGTCATTTTCCATTATGGGCAAACAGTTTTTGAAGGTTTAAAAGCATATCAAACAGCTGATGAGCAAATTTTTCTATTTAGACCTAATAAAAACTTTGAACGTTTAAACCGTTCCCTTGAACGTTTATGCATGCCGCAAATTGATGAGGAGCTAGCACTAAGCGCCTTAAAGCAATTAATCAATGTAGACCGGAACTGGGTTCCAAATGTTGAGGGAACATCTCTTTACATTCGCCCATTCGTTATTTCAACTGAAGCGCATTTAGGTGTTTCACCATCACTTACTTACCAATTTATTATTATCTTATCTCCTGTTGGAGCTTATTATAAGGAAGGCATCAACCCTGTGAAAATTGCGGTTGAAACAGAATATACCCGCGCAGTTAAGGGCGGAACAGGGGCTGCCAAAACTGCCGGAAACTATGCTTCAGGCTTAAAGGCACAGGAAGTGGCAGAAGACGCTGGTTACTCTCAAGTATTATGGCTTGATGGTAAAGAGCATAAGTATATTGAAGAAGTAGGAAGCATGAACGTCTTCTTTAAAATTAATGGGGAAGTGGTAACGCCTGAGCTAAATGGCAGTATTTTAGCTGGGATTACACGTGACTCAATCATCAACCTGCTTAAACATTGGAATGTACCAGTTACAGAAAGAAAACTTTCAATGGATGAGCTTGTACAGGCAAGCAAAGAAGGAAAATTAGAAGAAGCCTTTGGTGCCGGTACAGCAGCTGTTATTTCTCCAATCGGCGAACTTTTCTATAAAGAAGAAAAGCTTGTAGTTAATAACGGAGAAACAGGTGAATTAACAAGAAAACTATACGACGAATTAACTGGCATCCAAAATAATAAAGTAGACGATCCATTCGGATGGCGCGTACTTGTCTAAAGAACTGCTTTTAGCAGTTCTTTTCTTTTTCCAAAAATTCACTTGCAATTCATATGAATCATGATATGCTAGGTATGTACGTCGGAGAATTTTCAAACAATTTAATTTAGAGTCTTGCTAGGGGCGCCGAAAGGCTGAGATGTGACCCTTTGAACCTGATCTAGTTAATACTAGCGTAGGAAAGCAAGAATGATGTAAAACCAAACTTTTATTTCATTCACTAACCGCTTTCTTTACGGAAAGCGGTTTTTTTATTGTGTTAAAAAGTTAAGGTTTTACAAAACCAAGTTGATTGGAGCTAAAAATCAACGGCAACGTTAAACACAGCCTATTATACAGAAGGAGGGAGTTCGTTGAACACAACCACTAAAACGTTTACCGAAAGACTATTTGAAAACGTGCAGCCAATCTGGGAGAAAAATCACCAGCATCCATTTGTCCAAGAATTAGGAAAAGGCACTCTAGACAAAGAAAAATTTATCCGCTACATGAAACAGGACTATGTCTATTTGATTGACTATGCCAAGCTGTTTGCTATCGGTGTCATGAAGTCGCACGACCTGGATACCATGGGGAAATTTGGTCAGATCCTGCATGAAACATTAAATTTCGAAATGGAGCTTCATCGTCAATTTGCTGCAGAGTTTGGGATTTCTAGAGAGGAATTGGAAGAAACAAAGCCAACTCCGGTTAATTTAGCCTATACACGCTATATGCTGCATGCTGCTCAGCATGGCAGTTTGGCTGAGGTAGTCGCGTGCCTGCTTCCATGTGCATGGGATTATTGGGAGATTGGAAAACTATTAAGAAAGCAATATGGAGACCAATTGGACAATAATCCTTACGCCAAATGGATAGAAACCTATGATTCCGAAACTTTCGGTGCTGGTGCACAATGGCTGATCAAACTAATGGACGAGATTGCAGACGGCAAGCCAGAGCGTGAGCTAGCAAAATTAGAAGAACATTTCCAGATGACTTCAAAATATGAATACCTATTCTGGGACATGAACTACTATGATCACGATTGGCCAATCTAAATTAATTAAGCTGGTGGAAAAATGCTTGAACTAAAAAACGTATCTTTCTCATTTCAACACAATGGTGATAACATCATTTCAAATCTGGACATGAAACTAGAGCATGGTGAGTTTGTATCACTTGTAGGAAAAAGCGGGTCAGGAAAAAGTACCATTTTAAAACTAATCACAGGTCTTCTTAAACAAGATACCGGTGAAATCCTTATCAATGGAAAACCAGTTTCCCTGGGGGATGTAGGGTACATGCCCCAGCGAGACCTGCTTTTGCCCTGGAGGACCATTCTTGAAAATATCATGCTGCCGTCTGAACTCCGAAAAGATGTACATATTTCAGCAGAGGAAGCCGAAAGCTGGCTAGACAAAGTTGGATTACTTGATTATAAGGATGCGCTGCCTAAGCAGCTTTCTGGCGGAATGCGACAAAGGGCGTCATTTCTGCGGGCCTTGTTCACAGGCAAAGATCTATTATTGCTTGATGAACCATTCGGCGCCCTCGACGCATTGACTAAGAAGGAAATGCAGCAATGGCTCCTTTCAATATGGAAGGAATCGAATAAAACTATATTATTTATCACCCATGATCTGGAAGAAGCCTGTTTTTTAAGCGACAGAATCCTGCTATTGCATCCAAAAAAGAAGATAGAAGAAATGAACGTAAGCCTGCCGCGCCCGCGAGTGCCGGATATGCTTCATAAAAAAGAAATGGTCACCTTAAGACAAAACCTGGAGAAAAAAATAGCCTATGAAACAATTTAAAGCCTGGCTGCAAACATATAGTTTATTTTTAATTTTCACGCTGGTTATACTGCTGCTGTTCGAATGGCTTGTCCGTTCTGAGCAGGTGCCATCCTTTATTATTCCAGCGCCAACCATGGTTGTTATGGCCATCATTGACAACTGGCAGCCTTTATTGCTGGAACACACACCTGCAACCATGCTTGAGTTTCTAATTGGGTTTGTTATTGCAGTACTCGGAGGAGTTTTTCTGGCAGCAGGGATGTTTTTTTCGAAAACGGTGGAAAAAATGCTTTATCCTGCTGTACTTATTTCACAAATGATTCCCATTATTGCCCTGTCGCCCATTTTTGTCCTTTGGTTTGGCTATACGATTTGGAGCAAGGTGGCAGTCACGGTGCTAATTTCCTTTTTTCCAATTGTCGTCGGTGTCTACGACGGGCTAAAATCGGCTGATAGAGATTTTATTGAGCTATTTCGTTCAATAGGTGCGAGCCGGTGGAAAATATTTCTTAAGTTGCATGTGCCAATGGCGCTTCCATCCTTTTTTTCCGGCCTAAAGCTTGCCATAGTCTATGCCTTAGTGGGTGCAACAATTGGAGAATGGCTGGGCGCTAGTGAAGGGCTCGGCTATTATAGCCGGAGGATGTCGGGTAATTTAGACGCAGAAGGTGTGTTTGCCTCCATTGTCATTTTAACTATATTGGGTATTTTATTATTTTCATTGATTTCGTTTCTAGAAAAACGAATCCTAAACTGGAAAGACTCTGATGAAAAAATTAACACGGAAGGGAACAACAGCAAATGATGATACGAAAATTTTTAGCAATACTTATACTGGCAGCCGCTTTTTTAGCGGGATGTTCCGGAGACAATGATAACAGCAAGCAGGGAAAAGCCAAGGAGCTTGAGGAAGTCAGCATTATGCTGGATTGGTACCCAAATGCTGTTCATGCACCTATATATGCTGCTAAAGAAAAGGGCTATTTTGAAGACGAAGGGCTGAATGTCAAAATTGAAATGCCTGCAGATACCAATGATCCATTGAAACTAGCAGCAACCGGGAAGGTCGATCTCGCCATCAGCTATCAGAACCAGCTTCTCCTATCAAGAGCTGAAGGTATTCCGGTTGTATCCGTTGCAGCCTATGTAAGACATTCATTAGATGGAATTATGTACAAAAAAGATAGCGGAATCCAATCACCCAAGGATTTAGAAGGAAAAAATGTTGGCTATCCATCAACTGTCGTTAGTGAAGCAATTGTTACCTCTATGGTGAAAAACGACGGCGGCGATATAGATAAGGTGAAACTGACAGATGTTGGCTGGGATTTAATGCCTTCCTTAGCAACTGACAATGTCGATGCGCTAATTGGGGCCTATGTCAATCATGAGCTTGTTCTGCTGAAAAAAGAAGGTTATGACGTTGATATGCTTAACCTAATGGACTATGGTGTTCCTGACAATTATGAATTGGTTATGGTAACTGGTGAAAAAACACTGGAAAAGAAAAGGGAATCGTTAGAAAAGTTCTGGCGCGCTGTTACAAAGGGGCAGGAACTTGTAAAAAAAGACCCGGAAGCTGGTTTGCAGATCTTACTCAATCACGAAAATGAAAGTTTTCCTTTAGATAAAGAGGTGGAGACTGAAAGCCTAAACATCTTATTGCCATTAATGGAAGATGAAGATATCCCTTTCGGCTACCAGGAGGAAGCGGTCTGGGAAGACGTTGCGAATTGGCTGTTAGAAGCTAATGTCATAAAAGAAAAAGTGGATCACAAAAAAGCCTTTACTAATATTACAGGGGAAAATGCCGCAGATTAAGGAGTGTAAAGCATGCAGAAAACGAAAAAGCTCACATTAACCGCAATTATTGCCGGCATTACCACGGTTTCAAGCAGTCTGATTTATATCCCAGTAGGTTTTGCGAAAATTTTTCCCATTCAGCACTTTGCCAATGTATTTTCGGCGGTGCTGCTTGGGCCATGGTATGCCGTCATGCAGGCTTTTATCTCATCAACATTGAGAAATATGCTGGGTACAGGCAGTGTTTTTGCCTATCCCGGAAGCATGATTGGCGCCTTTTTGGCGGCAGTTTTATTTTCTAAAACAAAGAAAATAAGTGTGGCTGCCTTTGGAGAAGTATTTGGTACAGGTATTTTGGGAGCAATGGCTACTTATCCAATCTCAGTTCTTCTTTTAGGCCAGGAGGCAGCGTTATTTGGGTTCGTTCCTGCCTTTGTCTTGAGCTCATTTACTGGAGCATTAATGGGATATGGCCTGTTAAAGATATTAATTAAAAATAAAGCAATTGGAGGGATGCTTTATGAAAACAGCACTCACAATCGCGGGCTCTGATTCAGGAGGAGGCGCAGGAATTCAGGCAGACTTAAAAGCATTTGCAGCCCAAGGTGTCTATGGCATGTCTGTCATCACAGCTGTTACGGCACAAAACACAATGGAGGTCCGGTCTGTCCAAGATATTTCACCTTCTATAATTAAGGATCAGATAGAAGCTGTTTTTGATGATATTCCTGTTGATGCCGTCAAAATTGGCATGCTATCTTCAAGCGAAATTATAACCATCGTTGCAAGTTCACTAGAAAAATATAAACCAAGATTCATAGTATTGGATCCCGTCATGGTTTCAAAGGGCGGACATCATTTATTGCATGAAGAAGCAACTGAAGCACTAAAGGAAAAAATGGTGCCATTGGCTGATATTATTACACCGAACATACCAGAGGCTCAAAGTTTAACAGGGTTAGAAATTGAAAATGCTGATGATCAGATGAAAGCTTGCCAGACATTACTGACCTTAGGCGCCAAATCAGTTCTTTTAAAAGGCGGGCATCTAAGCGGGCAGCCAAATGATTTATTTTACGATGGTGAGCAGTTTTATTGGCTGAAAGGCGAAAGGATTCATACGAAAAACACACACGGGACTGGATGCACACTTTCATCCGCAATTGCTGCTAATTTGGCCAAAGGGGCATCGCTTTTAGAAGCTGTACAAATCTCTAAGGAGTATATTACAACTGCTATCAGACACAGTCTAGAGCTTGGACGCGGCCATGGACCGACACACCATTTTTATGACCTCTATAAAAAGGCAAATCTAGTCAGCAATCATAGTTAATTGGAGGGAAACTATTACATGAATGGAAAAATCGTTACTGAATTATTTAATAACATTAAAGATGGCAATCCGCTAGTCCATCAGATTACTAATGAAGTTACAGTCAATGACTGTGCTAATGCAACACTTGCTATAGGCGGATCCCCTGTTATGGCAACGAGCATCGAAGAGGTCGCAGATATGGTCAAGCTTGCAAATGCCCTTGTGATCAATTTTGGGACGATTGATGATTTAACGTACGAAGCGATGGTTCGTGCAGGACGTGCTGCCAATGAAAAAGGGACCCCTGTTATTTTAGATCCAGTTGGTGTCGGGGCAACTCCTTTTAGAACAGATAGAGCACAGGATTTTATCAGCAAAGTTAAGGTATCCATTGTTAGGGGAAATGCTACAGAAGTATTTGCTCTAATCGGCGGGAAGGCAGAGACAAGAGGAGTAGATGCAGGTGAAATCCCAATTTCTAAAGAGGAATTGGCTGAAAAAGCAGCAACGGAACTTGATGCCATTGCTGTCATAAGCGGTGAGCTTGATGTCATATCTAACGGACAGGAAATCGTAAAAATCGCTAATGGAGATGTTTGGCTGACACGCATTACTGGAACTGGCTGTATGACAGGGGCATTAATCGGCTGTTTTGCTGGGATAACTGATGATTATTTCCATGCAGCAATCGCGGGGATGTCATCTATGAGTCTAGCTGGTGAACGGGCGAAGAAAAGACTTTCAGATTATGATGGGATTGGCACATACAAAGTTCGATTAATGGATGAGCTTTCATTATTGGATGCAGCTATTTGGGAAAAGGAGGTCCGCTTCGGATGAGTCATGATTATACTTTATATTTGGTGACAGAGGAATCAGTCCCTGTGGGCAATCTTTTACAAATTGTCGAACAAGCCGTTAAAGGCGGAGTCACGATGGTTCAGCTCCGCGAAAAAAAAACTGATGGAAAGCTGTTTTATGAAAAAGCGGCAAAGCTGAAAGAATTACTTGATAGATATAGTGTTCCGCTCATTATTAATGACCGGATCGATGTCGCACTGGCAGTCGATGCTGCAGGGGTCCACGTTGGCCAATCTGATATGCCTTTGCCTGCGATTAAAAAAATTGTCCCGCCGAATATGCTTGTAGGAGTTTCCGTTTCTACCGTTGAGGAAGCAATGAAGGCAGAAATGGAAGGGGCTGCTTATATCGGTGTTGGAGCTATTTTTCCAACTCAATCAAAAGATAATGCAAAGGTTCTCCCTGCCGGTATGCTTGAATCAATCATTGGAGCTGTGAACATACCAATCGTAGCCATCGGTGGAATTAAGATTGATAATCTTTTGGAAATAAGAGAAAAAGAGATTGCCGGAATTGCTGTAGTGTCTGGAATTATGCAGGCAGAATCCCCGTTTGCAGCGGCAAAAGAGTTTCGACAAACATTTAAAGAGAATTTATTATTAGGTTAACCAGCTATGGTTAGCCTTTTTTTTATTTGGCTGTGTTAAAGCTTAATGTTGATTTTAACCGCTTAGTTGATTGGAACTGAAGGCGCGTAGACTCCTGGGGGATCAGCGTTGAAGCGAGACCCCGCAGGAGTGTGTGCTCCGAGGAGGCTCGCAAAACGCCCTTAGGTGCGCGAAGCGCCTGGAGTGGGGATCAACGGTCAAAATTTACAGAGCCATTTATTAAGAAACATGCATCACGTCCAGTTGTCTCAATTTTTTCACTATCACTCTCTCAAAAAACGATTTATAATATATAGATAAATCTGTATTATTTCGGGAGGGGAGCGAATTTTGCAAAAGATTAGCCAAATTTCTGATGAACTGAAGGATTGGATTATCAATACACTTAAAAGCGGAGCTAATCCCGAGGCAATTGTTCAAGCAATGATTAAAAAAGGGTTTGAACCAGCATTTGCGTTTACAACTATGATTCGAATATTGAATAAAGAATCTGTAACAACAGTCAATAGCGGGCAAAAACCGTATAAATATGAAACACCTGCAATAGCCGAAAAGGGGAATGTGATCCATACTAGTGACAGAGACATTAAAGTTCTGTTAAAACTGGAAAAGCCATTTATCATGTATCTGGATAATGTACTAAGCAATGAGGAATGCGAACAGCTGATTGAGCTTTCAAAAGAACGGTTGGAACCATCGCAAATTGTTGATTCCTATTCAGGGCAAAGACGATTAGCTCCAGGACGAACAAGCAAAAATGCCTTTTATATCTTAGGGGAAACTCCTCTGGTAGAAAGAATTGAAAAAAGAATAGCCGAAATAACAGAGCATCCGATCATCAATGGCGAAGGGCTGCAGGTTTTGAATTATGGAATCGGCGAAGAATATAAAGCACATTTTGATTTCTTCCCGTCCGGACAAGTTCAAAAGGAGAACGGCGGACAACGGATCGCTACTTTCTTAATGTACTTGAATGACGTAGAGTTTGGCGGAGAAACTATTTTTCCGAAGGCTGGCCTCTCAGTAGTGCCTAAAAGAGGGACCGCTGTGTATTTCCATTATGGAAACAGTGAGGGCCAGGCAGACCGCCTTTCTGTACATAGCAGTATTCCTATCGTCAAGGGAGAGAAATGGGTATCTACTAAATGGATTCGACAGGGGAAAACACTAAATTAAAAGCTTTAAAAAAGGAGTCCAAATAAGGAGTCCTTTTTTAAAACTCTAACAGCAGCTCAGGAGAGTGGATTAGTGGGAATGTTAATTGGCTTGCTTATCAATTTGCTTTTTATCCTTATTTTAATTTTACTATTAAATATGGTCGTCTGGTATAAACATAAGACGTTACAGCACCCTATCCGACGCATCTATTTGTTTATCGTTGCCGTCCTGCAAATCATCATTTGCCTGCTTTTATCTGTTCCAGAAGGAGAGGGATTTATTTACGATTTGCGTTTTATCCCGATGCTCCTAGGAGGATTATATGGCGGAAAACGTGTGACAATTGCCTTGGCAGCCTTTCTGCTGATCATCAGGTATTTTATTGGCGGAGATGGGTTTATGGTATCTGTAAGCTTGACTCTTTTCACCTCGGTTCTGATTATCTTGCTAGGACCTTATTTCATAAGGAAAACTATCAGAACTAGGGTGATCACGGTAACCGTATTTTCCTTTTTCTATTCGATTATCGGCTACTTAATTCCGTCCATCATCTTTGAATTTCAAGACATGCAGGTTTTTGCCATTTATTCTATTGTTCTGACCGCCTCTACTTTTTTTGTTTCTTACTTAACAGAGGTTCTAAGACAAGCCTACCATTTTCACCTCGAGGCGATGAAATTAGAAAAGATGGAAATCGTCAGTCATTTAGCTGCAAGCATTAGTCATGAAGTCCGAAATCCTTTAACAGCAGTAGCAGGTTTTTTGCAATTAATTGCCGAGAACGAAAAAACAACTGACATAAACCGAGAATATGCAAAATATGCAATCGATGAAGCTAATCGTGCTTCAGAAATCATTAATGATTATTTGATGTTTGCCAAGCCACATCCAAATGAAGAGACAATAATGAACGTTAATCAGGAAGTTCAAAAAAGCATTGATATATTAAAGCCATTATGCCTAAAACAAAATGTCCAAACTGACATTTCCTTTGATCACATAGTAGGTGCAATCAAAGGGGATCCGCACAAATTTCAGCAAGTCTTAATAAATATATTTAAAAATAGTATAGAGGCCATGCCAAAAGGCGGAAACTTAACTATCCATACTTTTGATGAAAAAGGAAAAATCTCTATTAAAATTTCCGATACCGGACATGGAATGACCCCTGAGCACTTGGCGAGATTGGGTGAACCCTATTTTTCGCTAAAAGAACAAAAAGGAACGGGCCTAGGCATGATGGTAGTGTTTCGAATAGTGGAAAGTATGAAAGGACATGTACAAGTCAACAGTAAATACAATCTTGGAACCTCAATAACACTTACTTTTCCAAAGCACTGAATTTATTGGTTTAAACGGTTAAAGAATTTTAGAAAATTATGTCGAATACGATAAATTTTATGATAGAATACGGTATACAACAAAGAAAGAGATGGAGGTATTCAAATTGAAAAAATCTTTAACAATGATCTTTGCCGTGCTTCTCATATTAGCTTTAGCACTCACTGGATGCGGCAGCCAGGAGGAAAATCAGCAAGGAGAAAAAAAAGGAACAGATAATGCTTCTGAAAAGACACAAGAAAATATTGCTGTTAAAATTGGTATGCTTAAGCTGACAAGCTCAGCACCGTTATTTATTGCCTTAGAAAAAGGGTTTTTCCAAGAAGAAGGTATTGATGCAGAAGCAACATGGTTTGAAGCTGCACAGCCAATTGCTGTTGCAACCGCTGGCGGCAGCGTTGATGTAGGGGCAACAGGAATTACTGCAAGCTTGTACAACATGGTTTCAGGCGGACAAAAATTATGGATTGTAGCTGACAAAGGAAGAGAAGAAAAGGGATATTCCTCATCTGCTCTAATGGTGCCAAATGATTCAGACGTAACAAAAGTCGAAGATTTAAAAGGCAAAAAATTAGGCATTACACAAACAGGTTCTACCTTCCATTACATGGCGGGAAGAGTTTTGGAAAATCATGGTCTTAGTATCAATGATGTTGAATTAGTGCCGCTTAACAGTATTAAAGGTCTCATGGAAGCTTTAAACAGCAAACAGGTTGATGCCGTTATTTTAAATGAACCAAACATTTCAACGGTTGAGCAAGAAGGGTATGGAAAAGTAATTACCCAAATCGGCGAGGAAATTGATTATCAGACTTCCGGGATTTTCTTCTCACCAGCTTTTGCTGAAAACAAAGATGCAGCAGTTAGATTCTTCAAAGCGTATATTAAAGCAACACGCTACTACTATGATGCTGTATTAGTGAAAGAAAATGGCGAAACCGTACCAGGTGAAAATTTTGATGAGGTAATCAACATTATTGCCAAATACACGGATCAGGATCCAGAGCTGATTAAAAAAGGTCTGCCGTATATGGATCGTGACGGCAAACTTCTAGAATCTGACATTCAAACGCAAATTGACTGGTATGCAAAAGAAAAATTAATTGACAAAACAATTGACAGCAAGGAGATTGTGAATACAGAATTATTAGAGGAAGCTTTAAAAGAACTAGGGGAATGACATCATGAAAATTGTAGTTGAAAACGTCGGAAAGAAATTTACCGATGCAAAGAAAAAGGAAGTAACCGCACTCAAAGATATAAACTTAACGATTGAAGAGGAAGAATTTGTTGTATTGGTTGGCCCAAGCGGCTGCGGAAAATCTACCTTGCTTAATATCGTTGGCGGACTGCTTTCACCTAGTGAAGGACAAGTCTACTTTGAGGGCATACAAGGGAAAAACCCAAATCTTGCCATTGTTTTTCAGGAAATTGCCCTTTTCCCATGGCGGACCGTCTTTGAAAATGTCACATTTGGCCTTGAAGAGAAAGGGGTCAGCAAGAAGGAACGCGAGGAAAAAGGAAAACATTATATTGAAATGGTAGGACTGACAGGTTTTGAAAATGCCTTTCCAAAACAGCTTTCCGGCGGTATGAAGCAGCGGGCAGGAATTGCCCGGGCTTTATCCGTTGAACCGGACTTGCTTCTTATGGACGAGCCATTCTCCGCATTGGATGCACAAACTCGAACAATCATGCAAGAAGAGCTATTAACCATTTGGGACCGTACGCGTCTAAGCACCCTTTATGTTACACATAACATTCAGGAAGCGGTTTATTTAGCCGACCGGGTGATTGTCTTATCCCGCCATCCAGGACAAATCAAAGCGGTGATTAAGATCGATATGCCGAAGGTCGGACGCGATCAAGATCAATACCGCAGCCAATTTGAACAGTATTCCAATGAAATCTGGAATCTAATACGCCACGATGCTCATGAAGCATTAAAGGAGGCGTAGAAAATGGAGAATAATAGACAGGTAATCAAAAACCGGGTCGCTTTTCTTGATAAGAAAATACCAACGTATGCTTCTGTCCTGGGGATAACTGGTCTGCTCATCATTTGGGAAACAGTCTGCAGGCTGCAGATTGTACCGCCCTTATTCTTACCCGCTCCCACAGCAATCGTTACTGCCGGATGGGATATGATATCAAGCGGCGAGCTTTTCAAGAATCTTTTGGCGAGCTTGTACCGGATTGGCTGGGGATATTCAATTGGGGCTATTATGGGAATTATTGTCGGATTGCTTCTAGGATTTTCCAAGTGGGCAGACGCCATTTTCACACCAATTGTTTATTCCATTTATCCAATTCCAAAGATTGCCTTGCTGCCATTAATCATTCTATGGTTTGGGATTGGTGAGATGCCAAAGGTCGCCATCATTGCACTAGGCGTATTCTTCCCAGTTCTCATTAATACCTTTTCCGGTGTAAAAAGCGTGGACCCTATTTTAATTAAAGCGGCGGCCACCTTTGGAGCCAATCATTTCAATGTCATTCGCAAAGTCATCCTGCCCGGTGCGCTGCCAACGATTTTTGCTGGTCTGAAGCTTGCTGCAGGTACAGCACTATTGCTTTTGGTATCTGCTGAAATGATCGCCGCCCAATACGGAATCGGCGCCATGGTTCTGCACTATGGAAACTTAATGATCACAAACAAGCTAATGGTCGGTGTTCTCTTGCTGTCCTTCTTGGGACTAGTCTTTAATAGGACACTGCAATGGCTTGAACGCAAGCTCATACCATGGAAATAAAACCAGGGCCCAAGTTGGCTGTAAAAAAGAACTTACCACAAAAAAGTCAATTCCATAAAGGGAATTGACTTTTGTTGTAGTTCATTTAATTAGTAGGTTTTTTAGAGCAAGCAGCTTGACCGACTACCTTGATTGAGGATTGCTGCTGGTCAGGTGAGCATCAAACATATCAATTATTTCAAGGAATCTATCTGCTTCACGGAAAACATGGTCTGCTAATAACGGATGAATAATACTCTTTATTTTACATTCTTCTATTAGATCACGGGCTGTTTTCTTGAAGTCTCTTAGGGATACAACTGACACACGATTTTGATCCAGAAATTGATCTAAAAGCGGAACCGTTTGAGATTGTGGCTTCATAGATTCTAAATCTATTGCCTGATACATCAATTGATCAAAATCATTACTAAAATTTCGGGCAATATCAATTAACTTCCTTTCGGACGGATCCAGCAAATGACCGATAAATTTGGCATGGTCAGCCATAATCCTTAAGAAAAAGACATTTTCTTTAATAATAGCGTCTGGAAGTGCTTTTAGTTTTCCTTCATTTAATTCAATTAATCTTTTTCTAAAATAATTTGCTTCCCTGCTTATATGGTCAACAAGCAGCGGAAAATGATTTGCCCCTGGCAATTTACATGTGAGAATTAATCCTAATACTTTTCGTTTAAATGCATATATACCAGTTGCAGCTTGTTGTACTTCCGAATTAAAATTTCTTATTTGTTCAGGGTCGGTTTGATTGGAAAGGGAATGTGCCGTTTGTTCAATATGTTCAAATAGCCGGTAAAACTGATTAGCTTCTTGGATTAATTGAGTGTCTTCTGCTCTAAATCCTAAACGGAGAAATAAAGAATGTTCTTTCATAATCCTAGACCAAAACCGAATTTCATTTAACGAACGCTCGACAAATACCCCTGATGTAACACCAGTATCAGCATGCAAACCCTCATTCCCGTTCATTCCAATCCCCCCTAATAGTCATCGCTACCATATGCTTTATTCATATTACAAAAGTAATATGATTATGCCGAGAACAAGTCAGAGCAATCCCAAATCAGAATTTTGGGTTATAAACCCGCTCTTTTAAACGTTACTTTGGCAAAGAGCATGTAATTGATGCAGGATTTTTCCGTCACAGGATAGAATTTGTAAAGCAAGATCATACATACAGTTTCTGGGGGGTTTTTAGATGATATCATTAAAGGACGTACAGGCTGCCAGGGAAAGAATTTCAGGGATCACACATGTTACACCGATCCTACATTCGGAACAGCTATCAGACATTTGCGGGAATGAGATTTTTCTGAAGTCAGAGCACTTGCAAAAAACGGGTTCTTTCAAAATTCGAGGAGCAGCCAATAAAGTCATCCAAGCTGTCAATGAAGGAGCAAAATATGTTACCGCCTCATCATCCGGCAATCACGGGCAAGCGGTTGCCTATATCGCAAATAAGTTCAATGTACCTGCAACCATTGTTGTACCTGAAGATGTAAGCTTCTGTAAAGAAAACGCCATCAAAGGCTACAACGGTAAAATAGAAAGATGCGGCTTGACATCTGCCGAGCGCCTGCCTCGGGCAAAAGAGATTGCAAGACTTGAAGAGGGTGTATATATTCCACCTTATGATGACCCTTATATTATGGCTGGCCAAGGCACAGTTGGTCTTGAAATTTTAGATCAACTAGATGATTTGGACGCAGTCATTGTTCCAATCGGTGGCGGCGGTCTAATTTCTGGGATATTAACAGCTATTAAAGAAAGCAAGCCGAAAATTAAAGTGATTGGTGTTGAGCCTGAATTGGCCAATGATACATATTTGTCCTTTCAAAATAAACAGATTACCTCAATACCTGGGACAACAACGATAGCAGATGGATTACGGACAAATCAGCCCGGTGACCTAACCTTCCCTGTGCTTATGAAATATTTGGACGATATCATCCTTATCAGTGAAGATGAAATTAAAAAGGCATTCAGTTTTGTCCTTGAACGGATGAAGCAAATGATTGAACCATCCAGTGCAACGACCATTGCTGCAGCGATGTTTCATAAATTGCCATTTGAAGGGAAGAAAGTCGCTGCTGTCATTTCTGGCGGAAATGTGGACATTGATAAATTGTCAAATTTTATTGTCGATACGCAAAAATAATAGATAAAGAGCGTTCCGCCAAACGGAACGCTCTTTCCTTATGAATCTTTCATTAATTTATAAAATAAATAAATGACGCTTAAAAATATAAGATAGCCAATAAAGGTATAAGAATGCCTCCATGCTTCCACATTCGTCATTAGCCCCAAAGTTTCTGCGAGTTTCTCCGCCACAGCCATGCTAAGACTTACAAGTAAAATAAAACCGGCTCTGTACCACCGCTGAAGCCACTCGGAAATAGCCAGGAAAATTAGCATTAAAATAGGCAGACCAATTAAGGTAAACAGTATATTTACCGAAAAGATGTCCGCCCATGGCCGAACAGTGAAAGAATACATCCCGATTCCAACAAAATAAAGATCAAGATAAGTGCCTATCAACGATGCGAGAATCATCGCTGTAAGCAGCGCCTTCATTTCTAAATAAGAAAGCTTCTTTTGCGGCCGCTGCGAGTTCAAGTCTTTCGAGGGTTCTGCAATAGTCATTTTTAATCTCTCCATCAACATTATGATTAGTTTTAATTAAATAATGGATGACATCCTCGGATTGATACCAATCCCCAGCTTCTGCCGGTTTTTGAAGCTGGTCCTTCCAGGCAAATTCTAATTTTGGACTATATATTTTTGAAGAGCCTGGCAAAAGGTTACAATCTCTTATTCTAGGATTTAATCGTCTTCCCGGAAGCTCGTTTTCAATTTCTGAAAATAGGTGGGGCCAATAATCTTTTCTTGAGCCTGTGTGAGGATGCTGCATTGCCCAGGACTTCACTGCTTCCAGCCGATCCTTATTGCCAAATAAAACGGCATAAAGCCGCTTACCGAGCAAAATCCGTTCATGCAGATTTTCAAAATGATGAAGTGTCTGACCTGTTAGTTTTATATGGCCATCTGCGGCAAATGGAAAAAGAATATGATTCATAGATAACAAATCCTGAAGCATAAATTCAAGCGTGTTAAAAACCTTCTCCTGAAAAACTGGGTTATTTAATACCCTCGATTCCAGATAGCTTTGCTCATTGATGACAAGCGCCATCGTTAAAAGATAGCAGTCCTTGCTATTCCAAAAATCATTCCAGATTGTTTCCATAAAAATAGAGACACCAAAATAAGGCAGAAGATGAAAAAGAGCTTTCCGGCTTTTTACACTTTCTTCATAGATTAAAAACTGCACAAAGGCATCCTGAAAGATAAGCCAATTTCCCCGCTCCAAAAAAGTAAAAAAAGCATGCGCTTCTTTTTTTGTAAGCAATCTTGATAAAAGCGCACCTTTTAGATCTGTCATATTCCACCCGCCATTACGCGAAACCATATGCCCTAAAAACGCCCAGTGAATTTCGGGAAAGCGGAGAAAAAAGTACAGATAGGCTTTCGTTCTCGTCACATTGTTTTTATTCAACTGACTTGTCCTTGATTGAATCTGTCTGATTAACTCATTCTCATAAGGGGAAAGTTTTGATTTCTTCACAGAGCCTTGTGATTTTTTCTTTAATTCTTTTCTTAATCTAATTAGAGACTCCGGAAGAGGCTTTTTAAACTTATGAATAAATGGGAAAATCATTGGATCAACCCCTCAATGAATTCTCAGGTTCATGCGTGAATATGGTAGTTGTATAGGCACACAACCGAGAGAGGAATGAGGATCATGAGCAAAAGCATCACAGAAGGCATAGACCATTTGATTGGCATTCTTAGAAAGGATCAAACCTCGGATGGTTCTTGGGCATATCCTTTTGAAACAGGCATTTCCACCGATTGTTATATGATCATTTTATTAAGATCCTTGGAAATAAATGATGAAAAGTTCATTAGCGAACTCACGGAAAGGATTCTTAGCAGACAATTGAATAATGGGGCATGGAGGCTGTTTTTTGATGAAGGTGACGGAAATTTATCTGCCACTGTTGAGGCCTATTATGCCTTGCTGTATTCGAAAATGTATAAAAAAGATGACCCTCGGCTGAGTGCAGCAAAACGCTTTATCCTAAAAAACGGCGGGGCTGAAAAATCGCAAATGTTCACACAATTGATGCTGGCCATGACCGGTCAGACAAAGTGGCCGCTGTTTTTTCCCATTCCATTAGAAATCATCCTGCTTCCAACTTATTTTCCGATAAATTTTTATAGTTTCTCAGAATTTGGCAGAGTTAATATGGCGCCAATCATGATATTAGCTGACCGCAGGTTTCAGGTAAGAACAAAGATGAGCCCTGATTTATCCGATTTGTATAACAGCAGAGGGGAAGACTGGAATTTTCTTCGTGACGAGAGGCAATGGCGTGCTTTATTTTCATCTTTTGAAAAAGGGATAAAAAGTTTACTCGGCATGCCAAGCAAGATTCATAGACAGGCAACCGAACAAGCTAAGCAATACATTCTTGCCCGGATTGAGCCTGATGGCACCTTATTTGGTTATTTCAGCTCGACATTTCTAATGATTTTTGCTTTATTATCTGTTGGGTATTCTAAAACACATCCCGTGATTTCAAACGCGGTAAAAGGGCTTATGGCTATGAGATGTGAGATCAATGGTCATACCCATATGCAATATACAACAGCTAATGTATGGAATACTTCCCTTATCGGATATGCTCTTCAGGAATCAGGCCTTTCACCAGATGATTCCATAGTTAAAAAGGCCAACAGCTATTTATTGCGAAAGCAGCATTATAAGTATGGTGACTGGACCATCCACAATCCTTATACACTTCCAGGCGGATGGGGGTTTGCAGACGAAAATACCATCCATCCTGATGTAGACGATACTACCGCTTCCCTAAGATCCATTGCTAGAAATGTCCCAAAGGAATTAGGTTTCTATCAATCATGGGAAAGAGGCGTTCAATGGGTATTATCCATGCAAAATAGTGACGGCGGCTGGCCGGCTTTCGAAAAAGAAACGGATAGTGCGCTGCTTGAACTGCTGCCAATCGAAAAAGCAATATACCTTCTCACTGACCCTTCCTCAGCCGATTTAACTGGCAGAACGCTCGAATTTCTGGGGAATTTCACAAACTTAAACAAGGATCATCCGGCAATGAAGCAGGGAATCCGCTGGCTCATGAAAAATCAAGAAAAAGACGGTTCCTGGTATGGACGCTGGGGAATTTGCTATATCTATGGAACTTGGGCGGCCGTCACTGGCCTAAAAGGGGCTGGCATGTTACCAAATCATCGAACAATCAGCAAAGCCATTTCCTGGCTGAAAAGCATCCAAAATAACGATGGAGGCTGGGGCGAATCGTGCAGAAGTGACAAAGAGGGCAGGTACATTCCGCTAAAAGTAAGCACACTCACCCACACCGCATGGGCAGTAGATGCCTTAATAGCTGCTGAACAAAAGCTTTCAAATGAAATAAATGCCGGAATTACCTACTTGCTTGAGAATTTAGACAGGGAGGATTGGACAACTGATTACCCTAAAGGCCAGGGAATGGCAGGAGATTTTTATATCCATTACCACAGCTATCGCTATATTTTTCCTTTGCTGGCGCTTTCTCATTATCAAAAGAAGTTCCTGACAAACATCTCAATACCTGCTAATCTAGAAAAAGATTTATAGAATGTATCCTGCAAAAAGTGAACCCATTTTTATAAACATTTTACAAATAATCCCACAAACGGATGCCTATTAATGTTAGAATAGGCGATATTAATGATTATTTATTTAATTTTAGGAGGATTTTACATTGGATCAAAAGTTTAATAAGCCAAAAGGATTTGGTGAAATATTAGATCACACCTTTAGTTTAGGAAAAAATCATTTTAAAGACTTTTTTATGATTCTTATAATATTGGTGGGCCCTATCTATTTGCTCCAAGCTATGATTCAGCTGTTCTCCGGTGTCAGCTTTTTTAGAGAGCTTGGCGAGGGCGGTGTTTGGTATGAGCAGATTTTTTCCAGCTTTGATGAAACAAGCACAAACATTGGGGCTGATTTAGGTATAATTGCTGTCGGATTATTAACCCTAATTTTTATGCCAGTGGCTGAAGCAGCCATTCTATTTGCCATGAATCATATTCGAAAAAATGAAGACTTCACAGTCAGCTCTGTGATTAAAAAAGCCTTTTCGCGCTTTTGGCCGATTATTGGCAGCAGTATTTTGTTCGGGATCATTACCTTTGGGCTTATAATCATTCCTGTTCTTTTTGTTAGTTTAGCAGGGGTTATTGGTGCTGTGCTTCATCCAGCAGTCGGCATTATTCTTGCAATCCTTCTATTTTTAGGTTTTGCTGTTGGCATTGGCTTTTTATTGACAAGATGGAGCTTCTATTTCGGTTCGGTTGTCATTGACCGTGAGGCCCCAGGACTATCAAGAAGCTGGAGATTGAGCAAAGGGCGCACATGGATCCTTATGGGTCTTTACATTCTATTCTTTTTAATCATTTCCAGCATTAGCTTTGCTGCTGAAGCAACCTTTAGCATAGCCTTAGGGAACAGTGTGCTATTTACCATGATTATTAATCTAGTAACCCTGTTTACAGGGATGATATTTTCTGTGGGCTATGGCGTGATGTACTTTGATTTAAAAATCCGCCATGATGCCGACGATTTAAAGGACATGATTGAAGACTATAAAAAAATTGGTGATTAATATGCTAAATGACCAGCAGGCAAGAGTCGAGCTTAAAGACATCTTGAACCAAAAAGAATATCAGGTGTATTATGATCAGCCGCAAAATTTCTTACAGATATGGTGGGAAAAAGCCAAGGAATGGCTGGCTCAGCAGCTCGAAAAGCTTTTCCCAGCATTTGAACCTTCGAGCGGGACGGCCAGCATCCTGCTCATTGGCCTCATTTTGATCGCTGTTATTATATTAGGGCTATTAGCATTGCGACTTGCACGTAATTACAAAAGAAATCGCATGCTCTATAACAAAAATCCTTTGCAGTCGCAAAATAAGCATTGGACCTATGCGGACCATCTATCTGAAGCGAAAAGGTGTGAAAATATAGAAGAGTACACAATGGCTACCCGCCATATGTTTTTAGCACTCCTCCTTTATTTTCATGAAAAGGAATGGCTGGCCGCACGAATATGGAAAACGAATTGGGATTATTATGATGAGCTAAGCAAAGTTGATCAGAATTGGGCCGAGCAGTTTTTCCATTTAGCTTTATTATTCGACGAAGCCGCATACGGCAATCATCAAGTTGCCAAAGAGGAATACATTTCGTTCAGCCAGCAGGCCATGCAATGGCTATCTAAATCAGAAGAGCCAGCCGAAGGGTAAGGGGGGAATCAATTGCGTAATCCAATCTTAAAGAAATGGCCATGGATTGGTCTTCTACTACTTATCATACTATTTATGGCTGTCAGCTATTTTTCTTTCTCCCCTGAACCAAAGCCGTATCCATCGTATGTGTCCGATTCTCCCTCGCCATCTGGTATTAAAGGATTTTATACCTATTTAGAAAATGCTTCGGATGTCAAGAGGTGGACACATCGGCCATCATTGCTCCCGCATGATAGAAAAACCAGCCTGCTTATCATGGCTGAGCCTCATTTTATCCCGGATAGCAAGGAAATGGCAGCGTACATAGATTTTATGAAGGCTGGCAACACCATCCTGCTTTTAATGGAAAATCCTAACGGGATGTTTGATGTACATACTGATTTTATAGATCAGAAGGAAGATCAAGATCAGCCTGTGCGTATTAAAAATCAAGAGGGAAAATCTTATAAAACGGAATATTCCTCTGTAATCAGACTTGTACCAAACAGGGGTGATCAGATCCTTCTCGATGATGTTGGCGGGCCAATCGCCCTAGGCAGACCAGTGGATCAGGGGAACTTGATAGTATCTGCTGCGCCTCAGTGGGTTAAAAATGGTAAAATCTTAAACTATGAACATTTGAATGCCATAGTCTATCTGGTAAATACTGCAGATTTTGAAACGGTGCTGTTCGATGAATATATACATTCAGGAGAAAACGCATCGTCAGTCACAAGCCTATATCCAATGTGGTTCTTGCTTTTAATGATTCAAGGAGCAATCTTTATCCTTCTATGGCTGTGGATTCAAGGGAAGCGCTTTGGGCCTATCTATACACCAAGAGAGGAATCTGTCCGATTCAGCGACGAAGGCATTCGAGCATTAGCCTCATGGTTTATCAAAGGCCGCAGGTATCATGATTCTTTGATCATTCAAAATGATTATGTCAAGCTGCTGCTGCAGGAACGTTTTGGCATGCCATACAGCAAAAGCTGGCAGGATATGGCACCTTTATTAGAAAAACAATGGCAGAGCAAATCTCCAGCAGAAATAAAAGAGTTTCTGCTAGGGCTTGAACAGATGCTTCAAAAACCAGCCATGAATAAAAAAGAGTATCAATTATGGTCGATTAAGCTTGATCAATTAAGGAGAGAGGCGGAGGAAGAATGAACGCAGAATTAAATTCATTATTGAATAAATATGAGCAGCGAATCCTGGGCCAAAGCAAAAATTTACGATTGCTGCTGTCAGCTATCCTGTCAGGAGGACATGTTCTTTTAGAGGGGGTCCCGGGAACCGGAAAAACGCAAATGGTGAGAACACTAGCCAATTTGTTAGATGGAGATTTTCATCGGATCCAATTTACCCCTGATTTATTGCCTAGTGATATTACAGGAAGCGTCATTTACAACATGAAGGACAGTTCTTTTCAAACTCTGAAAGGGCCAGTTTTTACAAATATTCTTCTTGCTGATGAAATTAATCGGACTCCAGCAAAAACCCAGGCTGCATTATTAGAAGCGATGGAGGAAAAGCAAGTAACCATTCAAGGGGAAACCTTTCCATTGCCGGAGGTCTTTTTTGTTGTAGCCACACAAAACCCGATTGAATTTGAGGGAACCTATCCGCTGCCTGAAGCACAGCAGGACCGGTTTTTATTTAAGCTAAAAATTGACTTTCCTTCGTTTGATGAAGAAAAAAATGTCCTTAAACAGCAATTGGAAGCCAACATGATGGCAGAGAAGGCTTCAGCGGTCCTAAACTTGGAAGCATTTATTAAAATTAAAAATGAAATTGCGGGCATCACCATAAGTGATAGTATCATTGACTATACAATGAAAATTGTCAGAAAGACGCGGGAGTCAGATGCCATTCGCTTTGGCGCCAGCACGAGAGCTGCGATTTCCATTAGTAAAGCAGCCAGGGCGTGGGCGTATCTGTCAGGCCGTGATTATGTAACACCGGATGATATAAAAATGGTAGCCAAACCTGCTATAAGACACCGAATACAACTATCTCCGCACGCAGAATTGGAGGGAGCAGCCATTGACCAAGTTATTGAAGAGCTTGTGGGGTCGATTCCTGTTCCAAGATAGAGGGATTCTGCCGACAAAAAGGCTACTGTATATTTTCGGTTTACTTTCTCTTGCCTTGATGGGGGCAAGCTTTTTCGGGATTACCTGGCAAACCGCGGCTGCCGTAAACGTGTTGATCCTATCAGCCAGCCTGATTGACCTGCTATTGTCACCGCGAAAAAGCCAGATCAAATTAATTCGAACGATGCCGGAGGAAATGGAGAGGGGAATCTCTTACTCTGTAAAGATCACCATCAGAAATATTTCTGCCTATTCCTTTTCCTTCCGGCTGCTGGACGGCCTTCCGCAAAGCTTTAACAGGCCCTTTCCTTTTAACGGCAAGGTGAGAAATGATTCCGAGATAAATACTGTCTATGAAACTGCGGCATCTGTCAGAGGAGAATACGTTATAAAAAAGCTCTATTTCCGCTACACTAGTATATTGGGATTGTGGGAAAAGCAGATAACACTTGAAATTCAGAACAAGGTAAAGGTAATACCTGATTTAACGGAAACGAAACAGTATTTAGAAAATGCACAGCAATTTTTAATGTATGAAGGAACAAAAATCCGCAAGCATCAAACGGGTGCAGGAGATTTTGCTAAGATTAGAAGCTATGTTATTGGCGATGACCCGCGGAAGATTAACTGGCGCCAAACAGCAAAGCTTCGTGAAGTCATGACAAATGAGTTTGAACCCGAACATGGAAAACATATTACAATTTTACTTGACTGCGGGCGAATGATGGGAGCTGAGCTCAAAAAGGGAAATCGTCTGGAAAAGTCACTGGAGGCTGCGTTAACGGTTGCCGCAGCTGCGTTGCAAAAGGGGGACTATGTCGCGGTTATTGCTTTTTCAAAAGAGATAAAAGCTTTTGTCCCGCCTGGCAAGGGGATGGGCCATTTACAGACAATCTTGCAGTCTATTTACAGCCTTGGGGTGGATGCAGCCGAATCCAATTACGCAGCTGTTTTTCATTACTTGGAAACCATGCAAAAAAAACGGAGTCTCATCCTATTATTTAGCGATGTCCGTACATTTTTACATGAAGAGGGCGCACTCATTTATTTAAAACGGATTCGGCAAAGACATTTGTTTCTCATGGTCGGGATAGAGGATGAAACGATTACAAAGAGGATAAAAGAGGAGCCAAGCACGGTTGAAAAAGCTATGATCAAAAGCATGGCCCAGCAGCAAATTTTACTCAAAAAAAAGGAAAAACTCAAATGGGAAAAACAAGGCCTCCAGTTAATAGAGGCCAGGGAAGAAAGACTAGCAGCAGCTGCCGTCTCACATTATATTGATATTATGAATCGTAATTTGCTGTAGATGTTCCTTTCCTATGAGAAAGGCCGCCAGCAATCATGTATAAGATCAATCCAATCACAGTAACAAAGGCAACGAAATACTTAGCTTCAAGAGAGATGGCAGCAGGCGTGATAAAGCCCTCAATGATCCCAGCGATAACAAATAAAGGAATTGTCCCAAGCAGCAGCTGAACAGAGCGCTTTGCCTGCACCTTCAATTGATAGCCCCTGGATAAATTACCTGGTACAAAGAGCTTATAGCCCATAAGCAGTCCCGCGCCACCGGCAATAAAGATGGCTGTAAGCTCAATCATTCCATGAGGGACAATATATGCCCAGAAATCATAGGTTTTTCCATGATGCCAAAATAGTGCAGCAAGTGCACCGATAATGATTCCGTTATAGATTAGTAAATACACAGTTAGGATGCCAAAGGTAACACCACCGGCAAAGGCCAATATGGCCACTTGAATATTATTTGTCATGATACTTGCAGACATTAACGAAGAATCAACTGCACCATCACTGCTGCCGAGCTTTTCCGGGTCAACACCTTGTGCAATGTCTGCTGGCAGAATGGAATAAATATGAAGCGGGTCACCCGCAACCGATATAAAGCTCCCAGCCCCGCCAACAAAAAAGAGAAGCATGGCAGCGATAATAAGTTTCCATTGTTCAAGCAGCAGGCCGACAAACTTAGTTCCAAAAAAGTGCCGGATTTGCATCATGCTGGTCATCTGATTTTTGTACAAAAGATTATGGGATTTCGACACAATGGCATTTAAATAATGGGTAACTTCTTCCTCAGGGAAATACGTCTGACTGTAGGAAAGATTTTGCGATGCCTTTTGATAAAGCTGATGAAATTGAGTTATGTCTTCACCAGTAATCGTGCTTCTGCGCTTCTGAAGAGCGGCACTTAATGTTTCAAGCTGCTTCCAATTTTCGCGGTGCTGTTTAACAAATTGCTTTACATTCATTTTGGAACCTCTCTTTCGATTCTTCATCCTAATTATAGTAATTTTGTAGAAAAATAGAAACAGCTGTGAGAAAATCATTAGAAAAGCGAATGGCCTAGCGCCTGTAGGTAGACAGTTTTCGATATTTTTAAGAAAAGGGGGAAACTAATGAATCAGGATAAAGTTGGCATTAAAACACCTGAATATGTATCACTTCAATTTCAGCTGGCCGGTCTTGGAAGCCGAACCACAGCTTTTATTATTGATCAAATTTTACTCATGACAGCAAACATTGTCATTTTATTTACCTTATTTTTAATCATGGCAGGAGCAGAAAATATCTTCGTTTGGGCCATATCTGATTCCTTCGTATTCGGAATGGCTATTATCGTCTTGTTCATCCTCAACTGGGGTTATTTTTTTGCGTTTGAATATTTTCAAGGCGGGCGAACCATTGGCAAAAAGCTTTTGGGGATAAGGGTCATACAGGAAAACGGCCACAGCATTACTCTTTTGTCGAGTTTTATCCGCAATTTTCTGCGAATTATCGATTCCTTGCCAGCCAGCTACTTCCTCGGCATCCTCATGATCTTTTTTCATTCCAAGCATAAGCGGATCGGGGATCTTGTCGCAGGGACGATTGTCGTCCATGAACGGAAAACGAAAAAGAAAAAGAAGCTTACGCCTTTTGAAAAGGAAATCGAAAAGCGCCATTTAACAAAAGAAGACCTTGTTATTGATGAATGGAAGCTCAAGGCTATGGGAGCAAAAGAATGGAACCTCATCAAAACATACTGCAGCCGAATCATGCAGCTGCCGGAACTGGAAAAAAATCAGCTGACAAGGGAAATCGCAGAAATCCTTTTCCCAAAATTCGATATTGAGATGTCTGGGAAGAATTTTTATGATATGGAAAATGCCCTGTTTGTGATTTATTTGCATTTAAAGGATGAGTGGGAGTTTGAGTTGTAAGTTGACTTGTCTTTTTTGGAGAATGGGTGGGCAAGTAAGAAATCGTGATTTGTGAATTCGTAAATATATCATAATGGACTTCTGATTCTGACAGCTTTGGGTGGAATTGCTTTTATAGCTGTCAGAATGCGACCCTTGTTCCGACTGCTTTAACTGGAATTGCTTGAAAGCTGTCAGAATAGAACACTTGTTCTGACTACTTTAGATCGAATTGCTTGAAAGCAGTCAGAATGCAGTCCTTGTTCTAACTGCTTTAGCTGGAATTACTTGAAAGCCGCCAGAATAGAACACTCGTTCCGACTGCTTTAACTGGAATTGCTTGAAAGCTGTCAGAATAGAACCCTTGTTCTGACTACTTTAGATCGAATTGTTTGAAAGCTGTCAGAATGCAGCCCTTGTTCTGACTGCTTTAGCTGGAATTACTTGAATGCAGTCAGAATAGAACCGTTGTTCTGACTGCTTTAGATCGAATTGTTTGAAAGCTGTCAGAATGATATCCTTGTTCTGACTGCTTTAACTGGAATTACTTGAAAGCAGTCAGAATGCAGCCCTTGTTCTGACTGCTTTAGCTGGAATTACTTGAAAGCAGTCAGAATGCAGCCCTTGTTTCTGACTGCTTTTGCTGGAATTACTTGAAAGCTGTCAGAATGCAGCCCTTGTTCTGACTGCTTTAACTGGAATTACTTGAAAGCTGTCAGAATAGAACCGTTGTTCTGACTGCTTTAACTGGAATTACTTGAAAGCTGTCAGAATGCAGCCCTTGTTCTGACTGCTTTAGCTGGAATTGCTTGAAAGCTGTCAGAATGCAGCCCTTGTTCTGACTGCTTTAACTGGAATTGCCTGAAAGCTGTCAGAATGCAAACCTTGTTCTGACAGCTTTAGCTAAAATCTCTTTAATACTGTCCAAATTAACCTTTTTTGATTTTTGATGGATTATTTATTTTATATGGCACTGGTTCTTCAATGATGAATTCCTCATCAGCATCTTTTCCTTTTGGGAGCTTCTTTTTAACGATCTTTCCGTCAAATTCCAATTCATCTCCTGGAGTTAGCTCGAACTTTTTTAATGTTTTTGAGTGCGAACACCAGGCAAGGCCTACCTCGATCGATTCTTCTTCATGGATGATTACATTTTCCAATACAACTACTTCATCATTTTCTTCATTAAAATTATTCCAGCTTAATGCGAATTGTTTTACCGTTCCCGTAAAATGAACTTTTTCTTCTGGAAGCACAAGCTTGCCGGGCTTCTCTTTTTTCTTGGCTGGTTCTTTTTTAACAGGAGCCGGCTTTTCACTTTCAAGCTTTTCCTCAGAGGATGCGGCCGGAATATCTTGGGCCTCGGCAAAAGTACCTTTGCCAAAGCTTGCTGCTTGCATTTCTTTTAAATAAGCAGGATGGATACACGTTAATTGACCATCTGAAAATTCTATAACAATCGTATTTTGCTCTTCATTTTTTCCATACACCTGATAGCCTTTAATCGTTACTTGAAATTGAAGATGATTTTCTTTATATAAAAATTGCTTTTTCGAAGCTAAGCCCCATTCTTTCAGCTTATCAGCATAATGGGCCTCATCTGTAAACAGTTCATATTCACCCTCGGGAGGGAGATAGGCAATACCGGACATTTTTTCACACTCCTGCAGCGTCATATTAGCATTTTTGATATGGGTAGTTTAACATTATCCCTATAAAAACTCCATTTTGAAAGTTTTTCTGCATATGCTTTTATAAAATGGCTGTGTTTAAGCTTAATGTTTTAAGCGCTTAGTTGATCTTCGCTGCAGGCGCGTAGACTCCTGGGGGATCAGCGTTGAAGCGAGACGTGCGCAGGAACGGATGTGACGAGGAGGCTCGCAAAATGCCCCCCGGAAAGCGAAGCGCCTCTCGCTGCAATCAACGGCCAAATTTAGCAGAGTCTTCCATGCTAATGAAAATTGGGGAGCCTATAAACTAAGGAGGGTTTTACAATGAAAACATACAAAAGCCGTGAAGAGGTGCCTGTTCAAGAGAAATGGAATTTAGAAGATATCTATGCTGATGTCAGCAAATGGGAAGAGGATATTAAGCTGGTTGAAAAATTAGCTGAAGAATTAAAAAGCTTTGACGGAAACATCCATGACGGGCATTCATTGTACCAATATCTGGAAATGAGCGAAAAGCTTTCCTATCATCTAAATAAAGCATTTGCCTATGCAATGCTGAAGGCAGATGAGGACACAAGAGTGACAAGCTCCCAATCCTTGCTTGATCAAGTTAAAAGCGTCAATGTAAAGGTAAGTGCAGCAGGGTCCTTTTTCATGCCCTATCTGTTAAGTCTCGAAGAACCTACCTTAAAAGCATACATAGAAGAGGAGAAAAAGCTGGATTATTTTGCTGAAGACCTATGGGAGTCGTTCCGCTATAAGCCGCATGTCCTAAGCAAAGAACAAGAAGAAATTCTTTCTAATCTTGGCGAAGCATTATCCGCTCCAAGCCATACCTTCAGCATGATCAATAATGCAGATATTAAATTTGGCGATGTCACAAATGGTGATGGGGAAAAAGTTGAACTGACTAGGGGAATGTATTCCAAACTGATGGAGGATGAGAATCGGGATAAACGCAGGGAAGCGTATAAAGCTTATTACCAGCCGTATGTCCAACTAAAAAACTCGATTGCCTCCACGCTGTCAGCGGCTATAAAAAATAATGTGACGATGTCGAAGCTTCGCCACTATCCGTCAGCACTGGAAAAAGGGCTGTTTGGCGACAAAGTTCCAAAGGAAGTCTATGAAAATTTAATCCAGACAACAAAAGACAATATCGAACCAATGTATCAATATATTAAGATTCGTAAAGAAAAACTGGGTCTTGAGGAGCTGCGACAATATGACTTAAATGTGCCGCTTGTAAAGGGCGTGAAACCAGACATTTCTTATGAAGAAGCATTTGAAACCATGTTAACAGCGCTGGCTCCGCTTGGTGAGGACTACGTCAATATTTTAAAACAATTTAAAGAGGAACGATATTTGGATGTTAGAGAAACTCCTGGGAAAAGGTCAGGCGCCTACAATCTTGGCGTATACGGGGTTCACCCTTATATTTTATTAAACCATCGGGACGATCTTGATAGCTTATTCACTCTTGTCCACGAATGCGGGCACGGCGTTCACAGCAGTTTAAGCTCCAAATACCAGCCGCAAATTACCGCTCGCTACAGTATTTTTGTCGCTGAGGTAGCTTCTACTGTGAATGAAGTACTTTTAATCAACTATCTGCTGAACAACGAGAAGGACCCTGATATGAAAAAGCATCTGCTTAATCATTTTATTGACCAGTTCAAGGGGACATTCTTTACACAGGTGATGTTTGCTGAGTTTGAAAAGAAAACACATGAGCTTGCCGAAAAAGGAACACCGTTAAATGTTGAGGTATTCAGCAGTATTTATGAAGGATTGTTCAGGGAGTACCACGGTGATGAGGTCGTATTCGATGACGAGGTAAAATACGGATGGTCACGTATTCCCCATTTCTACCGGCCATTTTATGTGTACAAATATGCGACAGGATTTGCTTCTGCGATCCATCTGGCAACAAAGATCCTTGAAGGTGATCAAAAGACACTGGAATCCTATCTGGAATTTCTAAAAAGCGGAAGCAGCGATTACCCGCTTGAACTTTTGAAGAAAACTGGTGTTGATCTGACCACCCCAGACCCAATTGAAAATGCACTCAAGCGTTTTGGCGAGCTTGTTGAGGAATTTTCAAAGCTGTAAAGAGCCAGTATGGAAAGAAGGGCAGTACATTGAAAATTAGTATTTTAGATCAATCACCTATATCTTCTAACCAAACAGCCCAGGATGCCCTGTTACAATCCATGAAGCTTGCCCAGGCAGGTGAAAAGCTAGGGTACACAAGATATTGGATTGCAGAGCATCATGATTTGTCTGGTCTGGCATGCTCCGCACCAGAAGTTATGCTCAGCTATATTGGCGCACACACATCAACGATCCGCCTTGGGGCTGGGGCGGTTTTGCTGCCGCATTACAGTCCCTATAAGGTTGCTGAAGTTTACAACATGCTTGCCACTCTATTTCCAGGACGGATGGATCTTGGCATTGGCCGGGCACCTGGAGGTTCAGCGGAAGCAACCGAAGCGCTCTCGGGGAACTTTTTGCAAAGGGTATGGAAAATGCCTGAGCTTGTCAGCGATTTGCTTCATTTTTTAGAAAATGATTTTCCAGAGGGGCATTTATTTTCAAAGGTGCAAGCTTCTCCGCTGCCGCCTGTTCCTGCTGTTACGTGGCTCCTGGGCACGAGTAAAAAAAGTGCTATTCTTGCAGCGGAAAATGGGATGAACTATGCATTTGGGCAGTTTATGAGCGACAAAGACGGGGCAGAAATCATTGGCCAATATAGAGAAAACTTTAAACCAAGAAAAGATGGGCAAAAACCCCAGGTGATCATTACGATTTCTGCTTTCTGCGGGGAAACGCAAGAAAAAGCTGAAGAAATTGCCCTAAGCTCGCTTATCTGGTCTATCCAAAAAGGAAAAGGCGAGGGAAGCCGAGTGCCATCCTTTGAAGAAGCAAAAAACTATGTGTTAAACGATCTGGAGAAAGAAAAGATTTTAAAAATGAAAGAAAAAATACTGATTGGTAATCCACAACAAGTCAAGGAAAGACTCGTCCGTATTCAGAATGATTGCCATGCAGATGAAATCATGATTGTGACTATCACACATGATTTCAAAGACAAAATACAGTCGTACAAATTAATAGCAGAAGAAGTACTTTCTTAATGGAACAGCAATATAGCTGTTCCATTTTTTATATAACTCGTGATGGGCATCACAATCCCTTTTAGGATTACATGGTACTTTATGTATAAGTTATTTGGCCATTGGCAATTTGAAGGAGGATCCATTATGAGTGAAATCATTAATAATAGAGAGCATCAAACCTTTAGAAATACTGACCGTAGCGCGAAACTGAAACAGATTTTTCTTGATCTACATAATGGCAAAAACGTGCATGAGCTTAAGGCACATTTTGATGCCTTTATCGGAAAAGTAACCATTGATGAAATTACTCAGCTGCAGCATGATCTTTTTGAGGAGTTTGACATTCCGCTGGCAGAATTGCAGCGGACCTATTCAGCCCATACTGAAATATTTAGAGGATCGATTGAACAGCCAGAAAGACACCAAAGACCAGAAGATGAGCCAGGCCACCCGGTCCATACGTTCAAACTGGAAAATCGTGCACTGGAAAACCTTATTGATACCAAGGTAAAGGGTCATTTAGATGCATTTGTTAAAGAAGATTCTTCTGAAAATGTTCTTAAGCTCCTTGAAGATTGCAATCTTCTTCTTGATATCGATAAGCATTACAGCAGAAAGGAAAATCTGATTTTCCCATTTTTAGAGAAATACGGCATATATGGGCCAACAAACAATATGTGGAGAATTGATGATTTTATCCGCGATGCAATCAAAGAAGCTAAGCAGAAATTAACCAATTATCCAGATTCTGCTAACAAACAGGAAATCACACATATTATGAGTTTTGTCATGAATGAAGTGATTGACATGATTTACAGGGAGGAAAACATTCTTTTCCCAATGGCCTTGAAAAATTTGACAGAGGACGAATGGGTAAAAATTGCTCATGAAAGCGACGAAATCGGCTTTTGTCTCACAAGTCCAACAGAAGTATGGAAGCCTGAAAGAATGCCAATTGGCGAAAAAGCCATTTCTGAAGGTTTTATTAAAATGGAAACAGGAATTCTTTCCTTAAAGCAGCTGGAACTTGTCTTAAATCATCTGCCAGTCGATATAACCTTCATTGATCATGATGATGTTGTGCGCTATTTCTCTCACGGCAAGGAAAGAATCTTTGCCCGAACAAAAGCTGTAATTGGGCGTACTGTGCAAAACTGTCACCCGCCAAGAAGCGTGCATGTTGTCGAAGACCTATTAAACGACTTCAAATCAGGGAAAAAGGATAGCGAAGATTTCTGGATTCAGGTTCGCGGCAAATTTGTCTACATTCGCTATTTTGCTGTTCGTGATGAAAACGGCAAATACATCGGGACGATTGAATTTACGCAAAATATCGGTCCTATTAAAGAAATTACCGGTGAAAAAAGAATATTATCTTAATAATTATCAGGGCTGCCAATGCAGCCCTGTCTTTTTTTACCTCATCTTCGTTTTTCAAAATTAAAATTAAAGGATATCTGCGATCCATATTGAATAACTATTTAATAAAAATTTTTAGTATATGAAAAATCAAAAGGTGGGACATACAGTGCCAGTCATTCCAAAACCTGCGTCAACGGTAATTTTAATGGATCATCAATCAAAAGTGTACATGACGAAACGGCCAAAAACGATGAAGTTTTTAGGCGGTTTTTACGTTTTTCCCGGCGGACAAGTGGACGTATCAGATGAAATTAAAGATAGTTCCTATATTCATAACTGTCCAAAAGATATAGACTTTAGTATTGGTCATTATATTGCGGCAGCAAGAGAACTTTTTGAGGAGGTTGGTATATTGCTTGCCGAAAGCTATGATGGTTTCCCCGCTCAAATAAATCATGAGAAAGCATGGGAATACCGAAGCAAGCTTGTTCAAGGAAAAATTAGTTTTTTAGATTTACTAGCAGAGGAAGACATCTATCTAAATTTAGACAGCCTGAAATATTTTGGCCACCGGATTACACCTAAGGAAAGACCATATCGCTACGATACTCGCTTTTTTATCGCCACACTTCCCAAGGAACAAACACCGCTGCCAGACCCTAATGAAATAGACGAAGCCTTTTGGATTGAACCGCACGAGGCAATCACAGCCTTCGAAAATGGCGAAATGCCAATGGCCCGGCCGACGATTTTATCTCTAAGAACAATTGAACAAAACAAAAAAGGCTTCCCGCTAATGATGCCGGAAAGCAGCTGGTAATTCTTTATTTCAGAAGGTAATCTTCATCTTGTTTGTGTACCATGCCATCTTTCGCTAACTTTATCAGATGGGCCTCAGTCGTCTTTGCAGCAACAGGGAATACGCTAGGGTGAATGGTATCTTTATAAATCATTTCCGTCAGGCGGTCTGGCCCAAGTGGACCATGTTCTTTTAACAATGAAAGAATTTGCTTTTCTCTTTCATTGCGGCGATTTAGCACAAAATCAATGTGTTCATATGGGCTGTCCACCCAATCACCATGCCCTGGACCAATTTTTTTAAGCTTTAAGCTTTTTAAACGTTTTAATGTTGTCATATAGTCTGCCATATCTCCATCAGGCAGGCCAATCCATGTTGTACCCTTCGCAACGATATTATCGCCTGAAATCAGAATTTCCTCAGACGGGATATACAGGCTTAAATGGCCAGGCGTATGTCCAGGGGTGTGCATGACAAGGATTTCTGTATCTGCTATTGTAATGGCTTCAAGATCTTGAAGATATGATAATTCCTGGAGAGGGGAGATAGCTGCCAAAATCCCATTTTTTTCTTCCTCATGACAATAAATGGCTGGTCTTGAATTCCAATCCACCAATTGACGGACGCCTGGTGCGTGGTCTCTATGTGAATGTGTTAGAATAATCAGTTTTGGAAGGGCAAGCTGATTTTCCCTTATGACACGATCCAATTCTGTTCTTGTTACCTGCTGATCATAGGCAGCATCCACAAGAATACTTTCATGCTCATTTCCTATTAAGTAGCTATTGGTTGTCGTATGCGGCCACAATGTAGGTGAAGGAATGGGCACACGTATTACCTTAATTGTTTTCAACAAACTCATCCTTTCATGTCGTAAAGAAATACTCGTTCTAAACTTATTCAGCATGATTCGGGAAAATCCTCTATAATTTTCTGAAAAAGGAGGCGTATCTATGAAAATAGCCTTAATTCACGCAATGACCGAGTCAGTTAAGCCCATCGAACACGCCTTTTTAAGGGTAGCGCCTGAGATTGAGCTGCTTCATTTTATGGATACTGGCTTATTAAAGATGGTACAGAAGGGCGGGGAGATTACACCGGCAATCATCAGGAGATTTTCAAAACTCCTCGATACTGCTGCTGAATCAGATGCTGATATTATTCAGCTGACCTGTTCAGCTTTTAATGATTTGGCCAAAGTATTACAGCCTTTACATACGGCAAAAATTTTTCGCTCAGATGAAGCCATGCTGGATGAAGCACTAGTCTATAAAAATATCAGTCTTATTTCAACAGTTGAAGCTACTCCAATAGCCTTGCAAAACTATTTATTTGAAAAAGATAAGAATATCCAGGTAAAATCTTTTGTCAATACTCAAGCACTTCAACTTATGAAACAGGGCAAACAGTCTGAACACGATCAGCTCATTCAGGGAATGATCCGTGAGGCAGAGAGCGGGGCGGAAGTGATTGTTTTATCGCAATACAGCATGGCTCATGTGGCTCAACAGGTGAACTGTTCTATTCCTATTTTGACTGGGCCTGAGTTAACAGCAAAAAGGTGCCAAAACTACCTATTAACTATTAAAAATACTTAAACCACAGGAAACTGTGGTTTTTTTACTGGTAAAAAATATTTTCATTGACAAAAATCATTTCCCTATATAAAATAAATTCAAATAATTCTAAAATAGCACATCTTTAAAGGAGGGGCAAATGGAAAATAAAGCAAAAGAGACTGAAGGCAAGGGAAAACGAAAATACAATGTTCCAGCCGTTGACAGTGCTTTTCGTATTTTAACTCTATTAAGCCGCAAGAAATTCAGTAAAAGCAACTTAACTGAAATAGCTAAAGCGCTTTCACTGACCCCGACTACCTGCTATCGGATCCTGCAAAAGTTAGAGGAGCTTTCCATTGTTCGTTTTGATAAAAGCTCCAAGCGCTACAGCCTTGGACCGTATCTTGTAGTCCTGGGAGAAAGAGCGAAGGAAAATCAGTTTGATATTTCGGTTATCATTCCTTATCTTGAAGCCCTATCAGAACAGACAGGCTTGACTTCATTTCTGGTCAGCAGGATTGGCCAAAGCCGCTCCACTATTATAGCCAAAGCCGAAGGCGAAGAGTTTGGGATCAATGTATCAGTTGGAAGACACTTTTCCGTTGTTGACGGTTCGTACGGAAAATGTTTATTGGCCTATATGAACGACGACGAAGCGGAAGAGCTCCTTCGAACACACCATAAATTACGTCCATTAACAGAAAAAGAAATCCAAGAGCTTCTTGAGGAATTTCCGCTGATCCGTGAGAAGGGATACTCAACAACCTTTGGTGAGTATATTGAAGGGGTCGTCGGGATTTCTGCACCGATCTTCAATAATGATGAAAGTGTGGATATGGTTATCTCTCTTATTGGCATGACCGCACAATTCGAGCAAAAGGACATCGATAAGCTAGGGGTTTTAATTAAAAATACGGCTAATGAAATAAGTTTAAAGCTAAACGGGGCGTATCCCAATTAACCTATAAAACAATACTCCTAAGAATCTCCTATTATTTTGGATAGACTATGCATTTCTCATCCAGAAAAGAGGGGATTTTTTTTATCGTCAGAAAAAAATCAACAAAGAAAATACATATATTTAATAATCTAAATTTTCATACTTTTTATTGACAAAATCTTTTTTCTTATATAAAATTTTACTCAGGTAAAAACGCTTTCAAAATTGATAACCTTAAAAGTATTTACAAGACTATTTAATGGGGGATACTGCTATGAGAAATGAATGATGATTATTTATAACGTAATAAAATGCCTCAATGATTTCTTTCAAAAAGGATATACCACTAAAAGATCTCATATTTCTAGCTCCGGGATTAACACCAATTTTTTAGAAGAATTGTTTTCACCTCATAAATATTTAGTGCTTTCACACACCGAACATAATATGAAAATGCAAAAATAAGAAAAGTATGTCGAAATTTATCAGAATTTTCAGATTTGGGTAAAGTACAATAAGTCAATTTTGAATTAAACAATGGAGGGATCATTTATGGAAGGGCTGTATTACGAAGATTTTGAAGAAGGAATGACCTTTACTACACCTGGACGAACAATTACTGAAACCGATCTTGTTTTATTTACTGGGATATCAGGGGATTTAAGTGAACTTCATACCAATGAGGAATTTGCCAAAACAACGGTCTTTGGACAAAGGTTATGTCATGGGATGCTGGGTGTCTCTGTAGTTACAGGGTTAATGACACGCTCTGGTGTTTTTGAAAGGGTTATCGCCATGCTTGGAATTAATAACTGGAAATTTCTCAAACCGCTATTTGTAGGTGATACCGTTCATGTAAGGTTTCAAATAACAGAAAAGAGGCTTTCAAATTCTAATCCAAAAGCAGGAATTATCGGCCGTTATTATGAGCTTATTAACCAAAACAATGAAGTTATTCAAAAAGGAGAAATTCCTGCTATGGTCTTAAGGCGTAATACCCTGTAACCATACATTGTTTTACTAAAACCATTAAATTTAGGAGGAACAAATATGAAAAGGAAAATTATTCCGATATTAGTAATTGTTTTGCTTATTATCCTTTCAGCTTGCGGTAACCAGCAATCTAGCAGCAATTCTAGCAGCAATAATAGCAATAGCAGCAATAGTAATAGCAACAATGAAGCTGAAAAGGCAGAAGATACAGGAAATAAAGATGACGGGGATTCTATTACAATTGGAGCCATACTGCCATTAACCGGACCTGGAGCAACTACTGGAGAAAATATGAAAATGGGAATTGATTTTGCTGTTGAAGATATCAATAATGCAGGCGGGGTTAACGGAAAACAGCTAGTAGTTGATTATCAGGATGGAAAAGGGGACCCGAAGGCATCTGTTTTGGCAGCACAGAACCTTACAGCAAAAGGATATAGCTTTGCCCTTACAACCTACAGCAGTGCGACGCTTGCTATTCTTCCTGTTGCAGAACGCGGCAAGATGACGTTAGTTAACGGCGGTGCACAAAGTGATGCGCTTGCAGGAGCGAGTCCCTATCTCTTTAATACGATTCCACTTTTAGGTCATGAAGTTGATGTACTCGCAAAGTATGCTGCTGAAGAAGGAAATATTAAAACGGCCTTTATTATCCACAATGATGAAGATGCCGGGCATTCAGGACTCGAAAAATTCACAGAGCAATTTGAAAGTAATGGAGGAAAAGTAGTTGGCAGTGCAACTCATAGAGTTGGAGAAACAAATTTCCGATCCATTATTTTAAAAGCTAAAAGCTCAAACGCAGATGCAATTTATATTGCTTCTTATGACCAAGATGCAAAGATGATTATTGACCAAATTCGTGAGCTTGGATTAAAACAACAAATTCTTGTTACATCGTGGGTTATTTTTGAGGACCTAATTAAGAGCCCGAATGGACAGGGAATCATTTACTCGCAATTAGCTTTAGATCCTGAAAAGGAATGGATGGACAGATTCAGTAAAAAATATAATACCGAAATGGCCCAGCTCTTCAATGTCACCTATTACGATTCTGTTATGGTCTTCAAAGAAGCCTATGAGTATGCAGTCGAAAAAGGATATGGAACAGATGGAGATGCGCTTAAAAAGGCCATTTCTGAAATTAAAAAGTTTGATAGTATCAGTGGTTCGATTGAGTTCAATGATGATGGAACATCAATAAGACCCGTCAATATTGCTGTTATTAAAGACCAGAGTACACAAATTATTAAAGAATATTAGGAGTGTGGATAAATGGACATTTTTTGGCAATTATTCCTCCAAGGTGTCATATTAACTGTAGAATATGCCTTGATTGCCACTGGGTTCGGAATAATTTTTAGCACTACTCGCCACTTCCATATTGCCCATGCCGGGGTTTTTACCCTGGCAGGGTATACCCTTTTTATATTTGTTAGCCTTCTTAATATACCTATAATAGGCAGTCTGATCCTTGCAGTGTTGATTGCTGCATTGGCAGGAATTGGCGTTTATAGGGGGATTTATGATCAGGTACTTAAACGTGGCGGAACAATGATGACTCTGTTTATTGCAGCGCTAGGAACACTTGCAGTTATTGAAAATGGTTTTCAGGCAATTTTTTCAGCGACTCCACAAGCTGTAGAATCTGAAAGTATGTATAAAATTATTACAATTTTTAACGGAACTATTACCCTAGCACAATTAATCTTTGTCATCGTTGGAATTATCGTTTTATTAGGTCTTCAATTCTTTATGCTTAAAACGAAAACAGGAAGATTAATACGGGCGGTGGCAGTAAACCCATACCTTTCGCAAATTGTAGGGATCTCTATTAAAAAAATAAATATGATTTGCTATGCCGTTGGTTCTGCTCTTGTCGCCATTCCAGCTTGCTATATAACGATAGATGCTGGTGCACTATCAGGTAGAGGCCTGGAGTTAGTTATTATAAGTATGATGGCTGTAATAATGGGCGGAATTGGAAGTTTTGTCGGAGGCTGGATTGCTGCCCTTTTCGTAGGCATGTTCTTTAACCTATCAGTCCTTCACGTTGAGCCGCATTGGCAGTCTGCTGTTATTTTTGTCATTTTCCTAATAATGATTATGGTGAGACCAAGAGGCTTATTTGGTCAGCGAGCATAGGAGGGATATCATTTGGAAATCGTTATCGGGTTTGCGATTATTGCAAGTATCTATGTGATTTTAGCCGCTTCCCTTAACATCTTAATGGGATATACAGGTATATTTTCAATGGCACAAGGAGCGATATTTGGGGTTGGTGCCTACACTGCAGCCATCCTGCAAACCCAGTTCAACTTTAATTTTATCTTTGCATTAATTGGCGCAATTATCGTTGCGGGTATCGCAAGTGCAATAATGGCTATTCCATCGCTAGGTGTGTCAGGTGACTACTTTGTGGTCGCTTCATTTGGAATGCAAATGCTTTTGTTTTCCTTCTTTATGAATCTAACAGATATCACAAA
>Ga0182742_1000575_pt1 | contig 55835 bp, 51 predicted proteins | sample eDN5th37CBELigMG_FD_128880 | JGI IMG/M metagenome (GOLD analysis project Ga0182742, IMG submission 128880) | Enriched Miracle-Growth compost microbial communities from Emeryville, California, USA - eDNA 5th pass 37_C BE-Lig MG (version 2)... ...
AACAAATTCATCTGTTTTTTCACTTCCCCAATCACTAGCACGGTCTAAACTAAAACCTCCAACCCAAAAGGAATCAATCATCGCTACTATTATTCCACTGCCTGCAGCAACCATATAATCTAATCCATCTGAATGATTGGTAAGCTTATCTATATCTTTGTTTAATTCATCTAATTTACTATTGTTCTCATATATTTTTTTGCCTACTTGTTGTTTTTTTAGTTGAATATCAAACTGAAGATCTTCAACTTTTAAGTTTTGTTTTTCTTCATATAGTTCATATTGATATTCTATTTCAATGTCACCTGTAGTAAATTTAAGTTCCGGAAAATAATCCATAGTAATAGACCTTAATTTGTTTATCCTCCTTACCTGCAAAATATTCCATAATTTTAGTCTTTTATACATAATAATCCATAAACATTCAAAATACCATGTATTCTTTATCATTCATTATAACTACAAAACTTTCTAAAAAAATGCCGATTTCGTTTTACTTCCGTAAAACGAAATCGGCATTTTTTGTTTGGATAGATTAGTTTGAAAGCTCAATTTTACACCTATTTAGTTCGTTAATGTATCGTCCATGCGACAAATAAAACTTCAGAGACGTTCTCAAGAAAAAGTACAACTTCAAACTGTATCATACTTTATGCTAGTCAATGAGTAACCTTCTCTATCTATTTATTCTTCGTATGATTAATATCGTGCTAAACCATGTTTAAATCTATCATTTTTTACCTAACAATTCTTTTTTTAAATCATCATATTCTTGATTTGATATTGCCCCATTAACTTTTAACTGATGTAATTCCTTTAACTCCTTTGCGACTGAAGGATAATGCCTTTTTATCTTTCGTTCAGTTAAGTTGGAGATTACATCAATTGCTTTAGTAATAAAATACCCTATTAGTACGAATTCCATTATTTTTGATGCTACTATATGAATCATTTCAACTACTCTTAGTACTATATCTTTTGAAAACTCCTGCTGAATTATATTTAATATACTATCATCGTGTAACGGAATAGAGTAATAAATTGAAAAAGTCAGAAACAAAAAATCAGTAAAATCGAGATTACTGTCAAACAGCATATTAAAATCATATATTCCATAACTAATCATATAAACGAGGGCAAATAGTATATGCGGAATCAGTATAAGTATCACTAATGAAGAAACCAGAAAAAACAACTTTTTTCTGGTAGTGAGTTTATTCCAATTCTTATTAGTACTTATCATAGTTAAGTCTATAAAAATCACATAAAATAAGAGAGTAATAATTATCAATAAGATAAGCGAATATATAACTAATAAAATATGAAATAAAAAAACATTATTAGTCAAATAATCATTAAGGTAAGACACTCCAATAATAAATATAATTAATTGAATTACCATAACTGGAAGTAACCATATAACAATTAATACGCTATTTATTTTTTTTCTTTTAAAAAACAGAAATATTAATGGAGAAACTAAAATTAATATCATGGTAAGGTATAAAGCAAAATTCATATTTCTTTCTCCTTTATGAAATATGTCTAACTTTCTTAAATACGTTTATGTTTAAACTAACGATTAAAGCTACTTTACCCTTCAAATATATTAGTCTACTTCTTGATTATTTGCTTTCCTATGTAACCACAAAAACTGCCGTACAATCTGTTCTTCATGTGTACAATTTATAAATTCCGGATATTCGTCATCTTCCGGTAAATTAGGATAAATCTTATGAATAGCTTCAATCAAATCATTAACTTCAATATCACTAACTAATGAATCATAGGTGTTTTTTTCTAAACTAGACTCTACTTGAATCCCATCACTCCCCCATGCACTAGGAAGATATTGTTTCATTAAAACTAGAGCGAGCCCAGGAGTAGACTTTATTATTTCTCCTATAGTTTCTTTTGCCTGGTTCCTCTCACCAAACATATTCCACAATGTTAACGAAGCTCTAAAATTTGTAGTAATTAAGCTAAAATCATTTGATATATCTGAAGTTATCTTTTCAACTAGTACATTACCTAACTCATTTATTTTTTCATCTGGTAATTTATTTCCCTCATCATCTTTAAAACTCCTTAACCATTTAAAAAATTCAGAGCTAAAGTGGAGAGGGTACGATTTAACAATTATCTCTTTGGCAATTTTAATTCTTTCTTCATTATTGTTAAATGCCATTACAATATTTCCTAATAGCATTGCTGCTTGTATAAAAGTATTCTTTACACTAAATAAGCTTGGTGGATTGGGATACATATGTCCATGTGTTGCTATTATCATGGCTAAGAAGTGGGGAAGTGCATATAAGCTACACTATCCCGCTTCTTGAACATTATTTACCAACGTAAACTATCTGTGCACAACACTCAACATGCGCCGAATGTGGGAACATGTCAACTGGTGTAACCTCCACCGTCTTATATCCACCATCCTCAAGCACGCGTAAATCTCTTGCTAGTGTAGATGGATTACAGCTTACATACACAACGCGCTCAGGACGAATCGCTAGTATTGTCTCTAGCAGTGCTTCATCGCAGCCTTTGCGCGGTGGATCAACAACGATAACATAAGCTTCGATGCCTTCCTTTTTCCAGCGTGGAATAACAACCTCTGCTGGACCCGCTTCAAATGTCGTGTTCGTAAGTCCATTTAGCTCAGCATTGCGCTTCGCATCCTCTATTGCTTCAGGTACAATCTCTACACCATACACATGCTCAGCATTTCGAGCTAGAAATAGCGATATCGTTCCTATTCCACAATAGGCATCGATAACACGCTCTTTTCCTGTTAGTTTGGCATAGTCTAATGCTTTATTATAAAGCGTCACGGTTTGCTCGGGGTTAACCTGATAGAAGCTACGAGCTGATATCGCAAAGCGGATACCATCTAACTCATCATAAATAACCTCGTTACCCCAGATGACATGTGTTGTCTCACCAAATATTGCATTTGTTACTTTATCATTTATATTGTGCACGATGCTTTTAACTGCTGGTATGCTTTTACGAATATGCTCTATCCACTCTGGCTGACGTGGTAAACGTGTTGTATTGGTAATAAGCACAACCATCACTTCTCCTGTTACAACGCCAACACGTACCATAACATGACGCAGTACACCCGTATGAGAAATTTCATCATAGGGTTCAATTCTTAGCTCACGAGCAATTTGCTTTACCTGCTTAATCACTTCATCGTTTTTATCCTTTTGAATTAAACAATCATCCATATCAATAATACGATGTGAGCCCTTTGCATAAAAGCCACCAATTAAGCGTGCTGCATCACCATCTTTACCGATTGGAACAGCGGCTTTATTACGATAACGCCAAGGATCATCCATGCCAAGCGTCGGATGCACAAGAATCCCTTCATTACTTTCCGCTTCATCATTATCTGCCTCACCAATAACACTTAGCTTTCCGATGCGAGTTAGGCAGTCAATGACATGCTTACGTTTCCATCTTAGCTGCTCTTCATATTGTAAATGCTGAAGCTGACAGCCTCCGCAATCATAATAGATTGGACAGGGTGCTTCTTTTCGAGCAGAGCTCGCCTGCTCTATACGGACTAATTTGCCATGTCCATATTGTTTTTTTAGTTTTGTAACTTCAACCTCTACTGTTTCACCAGGTAATGCATACGGCACAAAGTAGGTTAAGCCAGATTCTGCTCTACCGACGCCTTCTCCATCATGCGTTAAGCCAATCATCTCCACCTTTATCTTATCTAAAGGCTGTTTATGTGTAGCTGACTTAGCCTGCTGTGGCTTATGCACACTTTTATTTGGACGTACTGATACAGATGACGACTTTACCTTTGTAGCACTACTTTTTCCGCTTCTATTTTGTTTTGGTGCTGCTAATTTTGATTGTAAGCTTGGCTTTTTGCCTTGCTTTTTTTTATTCATGTATAACGCTCCGCTCTAACTTCACTATTTGTAAGTTGATTTACCTGTTTCATCAACAAATATTTCGATATGCTGCTTTAAGTTTTCAAAAACAGCTGGTATAGTACCACCGTATTCTCCATCTAAATTAAGCTGGACAGTGTCAGGAGATGTAATTTCTAATTTTCGTGTACGCATATGAATGACATTTGGATCACTAAGATGCTCTCCACGTAAAGCAAGTGTAATAATCTTTATAAATTCAGCAATATTACACTTTTTAACGATCAAAACATCAAATAAACCATCATCTAGCTCAGAAGTTGGGACGAGCTGTTCAAATCCGCCAACAGAGTTACTGTTACAAATTAAGAACATCATAAACTCTCCCTGCATAACGCCAACACCCTCAGCTTTAAACATCAGCTCAGTTGGACGTAAGTGAAGAAGCTTCTCCATCCCACTTAAATAATAGGCTAATTGACCAATCATCGTTTTTAGCTTAATTGGTACATCATAAGTAAGCTCAGTTAAAAAACCGCCACCTGCAATATTAATAAAGTAGCGTTCATTTGCTCTACCTACATCAATAGACGTTTTAAACTGATTGATAATAAGATCACAAGCATAATCCCAATGCTTAGGAATACCTAATGCACGAGCAAAATCATTTGTTGTACCTAATGGCAGGATACCAAGTGGTAAACGCTTTGGATGATTGGCCATACCATTAATAATTTCATATAATGTTCCGTCTCCACCAGCTGCAATAATCATATCATAGGCTTCACTATCTAGCGCTTTTTTAACCTCTGCTGTTGCATCACCCTTACCCGTCGTAGCATGACAAGTTGTCGCAATATCCGCTTCATCAAGCTTTTGCAATATTTCAGGTAATCTGCGCTTCATCTCTTCTCTACCTGATGTTGGATTGTAAATTAATCGTGCACGCTTCAAATGCTAAACCTCCTCATCACAGCTTTATTTCATTTAAAAAGTGTTTGAAATCGACGAACGAGCAATTGCTTCATTTCTTCACTTGGCAATAATGTTTCACCAGAGTATATATAGGTCAATCCTTCTAAACGAGAAGGTATAATATGACTAGTAAAATAACCTGCACTTAAAAATAATGGAATTACGGTTACTTGCTTATATTGCTTCAATAATTGCGCTAGTGTTTTTTTTGAACGCTCTGGTAGTAATGAAGCATAGTATAAATCAAGAGTAGAGAAATGAAGCTTTAGCTTATCAATAAGCTGCTGCATCCCTTGCTCCCATAATTTATAGTAGGGCTCAACTGTACTACCATGCCCTAATATTAATACTGCTACGTCACCATTATCATGAATGGATAGTGTTTCGAGCTGCCTTTTAATAATATGAACGATTTCTTTATCATCAATAAGTGGTAGGTCAAAGCTAACCTCACACTTGCATATAAATGGTTCTAAATCCCCTATAAATTGCTCATATGCTGGAGCAAATCCAAATGCCTGCTTTATTTCTTCTACATGTGTGCTTCCAGCAGAAACAAATAAAGGCAACACATGAATATGTGTTACGCCTTTGTTTTGTAATATATTAATGCCATCTTGTATAAGTCTTCCTTCTACAAGCTCTAAAAAAGAGCTTACAATAGGAAATTGCTCTTCTAGCTGATCAATTGATATATTAGCGTTTACCGCTAACGCTTCATAGTAAAGCAGCTTAGCTTGATTTACTGTTTGATCGACCTCTGCTACCCATGATTGATCACGTGAGCCATGACTAATAATTAAAACCCCATGCTTACTCATCGATTATTTCCCGATTCTATCTAATGTTAATTTATAACCGTCATTACCATAGTTTAAACAACGCTTAACTCGCGAAATTGTAGCAGTACTTGCTCCAGTTTCACTCTCAATTTGGTTATAGGTGCTGCCGTTCCCTAGCATTCTAGCAACCTCTAAACGTTGTGACATGGATTGAATTTCATTAACCGTACATAAATCTTCAAAAAATATATAACATTCTTCAATATTTTTTAACGTTAAAATCGCTTCAAATAGTTGGTCGATGGATTTATCATTCAACTTTTTAAGTTGCAATTGTGACCTCTCCCTTACGCCTTTTTTTATATTGTAACTTGTATAAACAAATTATTCAAACATTACCGTATTCAAACTTTAATGAATTAAAGGTTTAGTTTTTATGGATTAAATTTTACTGTCTAGGCGTTTGACCATGCTCGCCTATAGTCAAACGCATATATTATAGAAACGTTAATTTAGGTGGTGAAAATATGCAGCAACGGGCAACCTCTCATCAGCACTACGCTTATAAAAGACAGCCTTCAAATCAAGTCTATACTTCAACGTTTAATCCTACCTTACCAGGTGGACATATGTCTAATATAAAGCAATTTCAAGGCAACCCTTACGAACCAGCAATTTCAGCTTATAACAGTTCTGCACAGCCTGTCGTTCCAAGACCTACTTCAACTACAGAAAGCACCTCTCCACTTTCAAACTTTAACTTATCTAGCTTAGCAAAGTATGCTAATGTGGACGAACTTAAAGGATTAGTAGATCGTTTTGGCGGACTTGATGGTATATTAGCAACAGTAACAAAGGTACAAAAAGTGATGAGTACAGTCGGGCAAATTGCACCAATGGCAAAAGTTTTCACAGGATTATTGGGCAATAAGAAGTCTAGTTCTGGTGAACAGGAGCAGGCAGATACCTTTGTACCCGCTCGTCGGAAGCAGGTTTCAAAACGTAGTAACTTAAAAAATAAAGGGCGAAGAGTTCAGGTAAACAAACGTAAAATACGCACCAAAAAATCACAGGTTTACACTAATACACAACGGCCTCGTTAACAGTTTTAAGCTAACAAACATTCGTAGATATTAGCTTAAAACAATTACTCACCCAAAAAAGCATTCCTTGCTAACTATGCAAAGAATGCTTTTTATTTCAAATTAAAATATGAACTTATAAGAATAATAAATGATAAAGCTTAAATGTAATATAGGCAATTGCAGCACTTATAGGTATTGTAATAAACCAAGCTACAACAATTTTACCCGCAACACCCCATTTTACAGCAGCAAAACGCTTAGCACTACCTACACCTAGAATGGATGATGTAATAACATGTGTAGTAGAAACTGGTAAGTGAAGTAATGTTGCACCCATTATTACAACTGCTGAGCCTAAGTCAGCTGCAAAGCCGTTAATCGGTTCAATTTTGAAAATTTTAGTTCCCATCGTTTTGATGATTTTCCAACCACCGATTGACGTACCAAGTGCCATTGCAGTCGCAGCACTTAACTTAACCCAAAGTGGAATAGGATCATCCATAGTTAATTGCTCAGCAGCAACTAAACCGAACATAATAATACCCATAGCCTTTTGAGCATCATTGGTACCGTGTGAGAACGCTTGTGCACAGGCAGTAATAATTTGACCGAATCTAAAACCTTTATTAATACTATGTGGATTCATTTTTGCAAAAATAATTTTAAATAACCACATAATGATAAAGCCCATAGAGAAAGCAAGTAATGGTGATAAGAACAACGCTTTTACTATATCAAGTAAGCCTGCTGCATTTAACTTACTAAAGCCAGCACCTGAAATAACCGCCCCTGCTAAAGCACCGATCAAGGCATGTGATGAAGAGGATGGAATTCCAAACCACCATGTCACTAAATTCCAAATGATAGCTCCTATTAAAGCACTAATAATGATTGGTATACCATGCTCTAACGTTGCTGGATCGGCTACACCGCTACCAATCATTTTAGCAACACCCGTAAACGTAATCGCACCTAGAAAGTTCATCGTTGCAGCGATTAAAATAGCATGTCTAGGCTTTAACGCACGAGTTGAAATAGATGTAGCAATGGCATTAGCTGTATCATGGAAACCGTTAATAAAATCAAATGAAAGAGCAAAAAATACGACCGCTATTAATAGATATATTTCCATTTATTGTAACCTCTACTCTCTAGTTTAGCTGTTACGCATAACAATGGATTCAAGTGTATTGGCAACATCTTCACAGCAGTCAGTCGTTTCTTCAAGGCGCTCGTAAACTTCTTTACGTTTGATTAACTCGATAGGATCTTTAACATTAGCGAATAGAGATGTCACACTATCACGAAGCACGACGTCACCTTCATTTTCAAGACCGTGAATGGCAATATTATGTTCACGAATTGTAAGTAGCTTTTTCTCAGAAAGTAATTGGATTGCACTACGAATTTGGTGTGCACAGCGAACTAAAATATCAGCAAAGCGAGTAATATACTCGTCCTTTTCTGTAACACCGTACATCATAAAGCGTGTTGCAACGGAATCAAGACCGTCCATTACATCATCTAAAGAAGTAGATAACGCCATAATATCATCACGCTCAATAGGGGTAATGAATACTTTGTTAAGTGCATTAATTAATGTATGTGTATATTGGTCACACTTGTTTTCATAAGCAGACATGGTTTCTGTAAACTTTTTAACATCAGATAAATCAGTTAATCCTTTAGCAAAATACTCAGAAGCCTCTACTATTGTGTCTGCCATTTCTTCGAATGTACTAAAGAAAACATCTTTTTTCTTCTTAAACATGGTAATCCCCTTATCAGTAAAAATTTAATGGTAATGTTTGCAAACCAATTCACTAACCTAAATCAGTTTAAACTAGAATTGTTAACGGAATGTAAACATTAAAGAAAAAATTTAATAATTTTCAAAAAGATTTACAAAACCTTAATATGTGAAGACAAATTCTTTAAAATTTTACATGTTCAAGAATAGGTTTGCCTGTCGGTAAAACATGAAAATATGTTTTTCCTGGCATAAACTTAACTTCTTCACCATCTTGAGTAAATCTAATCATTCCGTCCTCAGCTTTAATCCATTTTACTTCCTTCATATACCCTTCTGAAATAACGATCGCTTCTCCGCCAGACTTCAAATCTACCTCCAAGCGTCCCTCTGAATCAAGCACCGTATGCTTAGTTTGTAAGAAAACTAAATTTTTTGCTCCTAAAACTTGGTCTGTATCCTTATCTTTATGTTGCTCATTATTTACAAATCGTATGTATTGTTTATTTTCTTCATCTAATTCGTAGCTAACCTTATAGCTGTCGAGCTGAAACTTTACATCCAGCTTTTTTATTTCTCCTAGTTGCTGCTGCTCATTTTCATATTCATAAGCATAGCCTTTTATCGTTGCTTCATTATTATAGCTTTTCTTATCCATTTGTTCTCTTAGCTTAGCTAGATTTGTATATAAATTATGAGGGGCTTTACGGTCCTTACTTCTCCAGTAAGCTGGCCCAGCATTTGATATTTCATCTAAATAGGGCTTCTTTTGCTTTTGTAATATTCCGTAAGCATCAGTACTCGCCCCTGCATGAGCAATGACCGCATTATAGCTATCGGCAATATCTATAAAGTAAGGTCGATTACTTCGAACAGGGCCTATAACAACCTCAGATTCGTTTGTGCTTTGAAAGATTGCGACTAAGCGCGTTATCCCCCCCTCAGCTAGCACTTCCCAAATAATATCTGCTTCTTGAAGACCACTTTGTGGACGGGCTGGCTTTAAATTATTTATAAGTACAGCTATAGGGCGATTTATGTTTTCATGTTCAGTTGGGACTCCTGTTAATAAAGCGATATGATCATATATCGGAGTGGGAGTTGGTTCTGGTTCTAGCGGTTCAATAGTTGGTGCTGGAGTAGTGCTAATTGCTTCTTCAGGTGCTGGCTCAGCCTTCTTTATAGAGCATCCAGCTAGGATGATTATGAATACGATTAAGAACATTAATTTTACATTTTTCTTCATGTCTATTCCTCCACTAATTATGTAGTTTGCTTCTGGATATAGCGAAAAATAAAATTAAAAAATGACAGTAATGAGTAAAAAATGAAAATTTACATATTCTACACATTAAAGGAGGCTACAAATGGATATTCAAAGTGGAAAAATCTCATTTTTAGGTGCAGCCTCAATTATCATTTTAGGCTCAGGTATGATCATTCACGTTATGGACATTCCTATCATACTTGATTTAGCTGGTCGTGATGCATGGATAAGTGTGCTTATTGCTGCACCTGTATATTTGCTATGGCTTATCCTAGTCACTAAGTTAATAAAGTTTTTAAACGGACAATCGCTTATTGATTGGGTAAAGCAACAATGGGGAAAATTAGGCTACACCATTTTTGCTATCTTGATGGTTTGTATACTTTTATTTAATAGCTTACATACATTACACGATACGATGATTTGGACAGTGTCTACGTATATGCAAAATACACCAAACTATATAATTTGCTTGTGCATTATATTAATAAGTCTCTTTCCTGCTTATTTTGGTGTGCAATCCTTAGCCGTAACTGCTGCTATATTGTTTCCAATCGTCTCTTTTCTTGGTTTTTTTGTATCATTTAGTAATCAAAAGCATAAGGACTTTACCTTATTATTACCTATATTAGAAGAGGGCTTGCAGCGTCCATTACTCGGTGCAAGTTATGCATTTTCAGCATTTTGTGACAGCTTAATGTTTATTTTTGTTGCTCATAATATAAAAACAAAGCTAACCTACACAAAAACATTAGGCTTTGGATTGTTTCTTATTATGATTTTTATTGGTCCACTTGTAGGTGCCATAACAGAGTTTGGTATTGTTGAAGCGACTGCTCAGCGATACTCAGCATTTGATCAATGGAAAATACTGAGCGTTGGAATGCTATTTCAGCACGTTGACTTTTTATCTATTTTCCAATGGTTATCTGGCACTGTTATTAGAATTGCATTTTCACTATTTTTAATTACAAAGCTACTGTACTTACATACTTATAAACAAAAAATTACATTTTCTATCATAATGTTCATCATCATGCTACTAAGTCCATTTTTTATTAATTGGCGTGCTGATACGATGCTAACTGCGTTAACGAATTATTATTTCCCTATGTTCGTTGTTTTTGTCCTTGTAACAAGTTTAGCTTTTTTTGTCACCTTTTTAATTTCTAGGTCGAAGCATGGAACACCTTCTCAATCGAATAATCAATCTATACAAGTAGGTGAAGAAAATGAAACACAGCAAAGTCAATCAAACGAATCCAGCAACTCAAATAGTCCCGACAAAACAGAACAATCAGAGCAATCAGAGCAATCAAAACAGTCAAGCCAATCAGAACAATCAGAGCAATCAGAGCAATCAGAGCACGCAAATGAGTCAAAACAGCAGTCAATCAAACCAAAGCAATAGAGGCACGTCTCATGACAATGATATGGATGACATTCATGTAGATACTTTGGATAAGCAAGTATTAAGCCACTACTTTAAGAATCTTCAGGATATACAAATAACAGAAAAAACATATGACATAAAAGGACAATATACGAATAAGCAGGCTACACTACTACTTATTTACTCTGATTGCATGATTAGTCAAAGCAGCTTAATTGATTTTGTACTGCCTTCTATAGAGGAAGTACTGAGCAAAATTGATCGTTTGACTGAGCAAACACTTCAAAATAAATTAACGATGAACTGGGAAGTGATTGCTAGTGAAACAGAGTCGATTACTTTACATCGCCTAAGCTCATTTATTTTTGAAGGTGATTTAATCGTATTTGTTAAGGAGGCAAAAACGCTTTTATCGGTCACTATCCCAGCATTACCGTCTAGACAGCCTTCTGATGCTGCTGCTGAAACGTCGATACGTGGGCCAAGAGATGGGTTAGTTGAGGATCTTAGTCAAAATTTAGCCTTAATAAGAAAAAGAATTCGTTCAGTCCATCTCGTTTGTAAAACCTATACGCTTGGTCACCTTACTAATACAAAGGTAGCTTTATTATATTTAGACAATAAAGTGAATGAGCAAGTAAGACAAACAGTAGAGCACAGATTAGAAAACATCAATGTGGAGGCGCTTCTAACTGCGGGTGAACTAGAAGAGGTCATTTCAGAGTCTCATTTATATTCTTTTCCTCTACTCGATCATTCCGGTAGGCCAGACTTTCTTTCGCAAAACTTAATAGAGGGTCGCTTTGTGCTTTTAACTGACAATAATCCTGTAGCATTAATAGGACCTGGTAAAATTACAAGCTTTCTGCGGTCACCCGAGGATAGACACTTCCCTGTTATGGCTACTAATATTGGTATTCTCATTCGCTGCATTAGCCTTTTTATTACTATATTTTTACCATCTTTTTATATTGCAATAACGACATTTCATCCAGATCAAATTCCATTTCAGCTACTAGCTACTATAGGAAACTCAAGAGTTGGCTTGCCACTAGAAGCACCTATTGAGCTATTTTTAATTATGTTTTTAATGGAAATGTTTCGTGAAGCGACCTTTAGGATGCCTAGCTCAATTGGACAAACCGTAACTGTAGTCGGAGGATTAATTATTGGTGAATCTGCAATAAATGCCGGATTAGTTTCACCTATTATTGTCGTTGTTGCCGCTTTAACCATCGTTGCAAGCGCCTCTTTAATTAATCAATCGTTAACAAGTACTGCTGTGTTACTAAGATTCATATTCTTTTTTATTTCCTCGATATTAGGAATGTTTGGGTTTATCCTATGTATATTCACTTTAGTCATCATCTTCTCACAGCTAAAATCTTTTGGTGTTCCATACGCCGTTATTCTTACGCCTCCAAATTGGAGGAAGTTATTAAAGAGCTTTTTCCAAGTGCCAAATATCTGGCTACCTAGCACAAGAAAGCATGGAGACAAAAAGGATGATCAGTAATGCCGTTACAACAACATAACTATATTAGAAAAATATTTAAACTGCTACTCATCTTAGTCCTTTGTGTCACGATGAGTAGCTGCTGGAGCTCAACTAATATTGAAGACCAAGCCTATATTACCGCTATTGGTCTAGATTATAAAGATGGTGAGTATTATGCATACGGTCATGAGATGAATTTCAAGGAAATTGACGAACCAGAAAAACGTGAAGGTAACAAAAGTAAAGGGATTGTAGTAGGTACTGGTGTTGGTAAAACAATATATGAAGCTGCACTTAGCTTAGTTAGAACCTCTCAAGGTAGAATTGATTGGGGACATATTGAAGTCATAGTGCTTTCAGAAGAAGTACTTAAAAAGGACAATATTGGAAGTTTACTAAGAAGAATAAATCGTTTCCATGAAACTCGTAGTAACTGCTGGTTATTTGTAACAAATGAATCGATCGAAGAAATATTATCTACGAGTAATTTATACGATGATGCATCGCTTAGAATTGTTCTTTATGATCCAACAAAATCCTATAAACAATTTTCAATCACAAAGCCTATCCTGGCTTTTAAAGCTGTGGCTAACTACTTCGAGCCTGATCGAACTGTGATTCTCCCAGTTATCTCACTTAACAATGAGCAATGGATATCAAATGATGAAAACTTAAACCTAATTGAAGTGAGTAGTGCATTTATTACTTCACAATATGGTAATCAGGTGATGCTTAAACCTGACGAGACTTGGCTACTACGTGCAACCTTTGAACCGTCACGTTTTCCTGTTAGATTAGTGGAAGGCGATGAAACAGTTGCTGTGGTCAGTCTCATTACTAAGAAGAAGGAAATTACGTCCGTAATTAAAGGGACAGAGGTTTCTTTTAACATGAATTTTGTATACGCTGGAACAATGTTTGAATATACTGATCATCATTCTTATGAAGAGATCGTCTCACTTACTAAACAAACGATTGAAGCTGATATTCGTGAGGCGTTCGCTCTCGGTTTAGAAAAGGAAATTGATATTTTAAACCTAATGCCGAGCTTAAGACAAAAATATCCAGCTGTATGGCGAGAATTAACTAATAATGGAAAAGAATTCATTTTAACCGAAAAATCACTTGAAAATATTAATATTAGTCTTCGTATACCGTTTAACGGAAAATATAAACGAGTATCTGATGATATAGACTAAAAAAGCATTGAACACTACTTTCCCTTGCGAGACAGAAAGTAGGTTCAATGCTTTTTTAGATCGACCAGTCAAGCCATTGAGTCTGTTTATGATGTTGCTTACATAACCATTCTTTCGTCACACGTATCGCCTCTTGCTGATGCGTGTGTGTAGAATAGGTATGATTGGCTTGGAATATAATTTCTTTATCACATTGTCCTTCAGAGCGTGTCCAAAAAATCTTTTGATATAAAAAACTATAATCAGCAGGAATATCCTCATCACTAGTGCCATGAACAAGTAACACATCACCTGTAAACTTTGTTGCCGCTTGAAACGGCTGATGGTCCATAAGTGATTCAAAAAAAGCAGGTGTTAACTGAAAGCCATGATGATCGGTAGAACCTACTTTAACTGCTTGATCATAATTGTGACGTCCAACGATACGAACAATATCATTAAAAGGATATCCAACAGCAGACCATAACACTAGCTTATTCACTCGTCGATCCTTTACTGCTGTTAAAATTGAAACAGCACCACCTAAGCTATGACCTAGCAACGTAATTTGTGATAAATCGACAAAGTCTAATTCTGCTACATAATCGATGACGCGACGGGTTTGTGCAACCATTGAATCAAATCCTAAGCTACCATAGTCTCCATCGCTTTCACCACATCCAGCATAATCAAAACGAACAACTATATGTCCTTCATTTGCTAGTTCACGAGCGGTTTTTACGAAAAGACGATCTACACCAATTCGACTTCCGATAAAACCGTGACAAATAATAGTAACTGGGTGTTTACCCAGCTCCTCTTCATTTTGAAGCTTGGGATAATGAAGCGTAGCAGTTAAATTTAATTGCTCGTATTTAATTGAAATCTGCTTTTCCATTGCCCACACTCCTAACCTATTTATCTCTTTTTATACATAATTATTCCTAGTTGTTTAGTATGGATTAATAATATCATCACCTTCAATTACTGTCAATACTCCAATAAAAAAAGCGAATGAACTTATAATCCATCCGCTTTATATGAACAACATCGTTTATTCTATTGTTGTTTTAAAGCCCACTTTATGCCTAACTCAATATGCTCTCTCCAAAAATTCCAATCATGTGCTCCAGGCGTTTGCTCATAGACATGCTTTACATTTTTACTATTAAGAAATTCAGTTAAACGTATATTTACATCTAATAAGAAGTCATCATGACCACAGCATAAATATAACTCTGGCATTTGAGCATTAGACTCTAAAATTTGTGTTACTAGTGCTTCTAAATCATTATCGCTTCCTTTTACTTTATCTAGCTGACCAAATACACGAGGGAAATAGCTTTTTGGAGCTATTCCTTCCTCTTTACTAAGTTCTGGATAAATGATTCTATATGTAACAAGAGCAGATGACATCGCGATGATTTTACCAAAATTATGATTGTATTTTAGTCCATTTCTAAGTGCACCGTACCCACCCATTGATAAGCCAGCAATAATGGTATCCTCACGCTTTGTTGATAGAGGGAACATTGCACGTGTAAAGGCAACTAGCTCTTCGCCAATATATTGACCATGAAGTTCATTTTTTTCTACATCATCAACATAAAAATGGTTCTCACCACTAGGCATGAATACAGCTAAATTATGAGCAGCAGCTAATTCACGAATTTGGCTATTATATAACCAATCATTGCTCGAGCCGTAAAATCCATGTAATAAATATAGTGATTTTAATGGCAAATCTTGATTCAAGTTTATTTCACTAGAGCCTGAAAAACGATCAATGGGAAGAATCGCTTGAAGTGACACTTCTCTTTTCATACTTGTGGAGTAAAACTGAATGTTCATAACTGCCATAACACGTCACACTCTCCTCGTTCATTTTCTTTTATTTTACAATTTATATTGCTAAATTAATAGATTAAATAGATTTTGTTCCTAACCTTTTTCGCATATCAAACAATAAATGGATAAGGCTTTCATAATACGGTATAAATTGACCACATCGAACAAGAGAAATAATCTCCTCTTTAGTTGCCCATTTCACTTGCTGAACCTCATCATATTGCAGCACTAATTTGTCTAAGTCCACTTCATGCTCGATTAAATAGAAATCATCAAAGCCATGCGAAAAATTTACTGTTAGAAACGGCCTTAATTGAGCAAAGTCTATACTTAAGCCTATCTCTTCAAACAGCTCTCTTTGTGCAGCAGTTCTACTATTATCACCAGCTGTTGCACTCCCTCCAACCGTAAAGTCCCAATAATTTGACCATCCCTCTTTAAAAGGCTGTCTTTGCTGAATAAGCATTTGTCCTTCGCTATTAAAAATACAGACATGAACAACTAAATGATAGTCTCCTTCAGAAAACTGCTGCCCTCTTATCATCGTACGATTCTGCTTTATTCGGTCCTGATCATAAACATCCCATAATTCCACTTCAGCACTCCTTTACTATTTCATAAACTACGAAGCTACTCTTTCAAAATATGCCAAGCGAGATAGATTAGTTGAGTGACCTTGCGCTCGTTAGGAGCCGGGAACGAAACTAAACTATCGAGCGTCCTTAGTAGCTATTCATACCACCGCGGACATGCGTAATGTCCTTATAGCCTAGCTGCTTAAGCTGCTTACAAGCCTTCATTGCTCTTATACCACTTTGGCAAATGACCACAATTTCCTTATTCTTTGGTAGCTTCGATAAATCAGAGCCTAGTGGAATATTGATAAACTCTTTTATCCCTCTTGCTTTGTATTCTCTTTCTGTTCTTACATCAATAAAGCATTTATCCTTATCCTGAAGCATCGTTTTTAATTGACGTGTCGTTATCGTTTTTACACCTGAAGGCGGTCGTCTTAATATCCATATCATAACCATTGCGGCTATAAGTATGATCCATTCCATAAACATTCACTCCTTACTGAGCTGTTTTACTATTATAAACACTTTAACATAAAAAATATAAAACGAGTAAGCATAGCTATGCTTACTCGTTTTATAGTAAAATGTATTATTTTTTTGTTATCAATTTATTGACCTGCTTTATTTTCACTAGCCTCAGCCTTTTCAACAAAATGTTCAGCTGTTACATACGTATAACCTTGCTCTGTTAGTGAATCTATAACACTAGGTAATAAATCTACAGTATTTTGAATTTGTTTACCGCCAAATGAATGAAACAGTATATTTCCTTCATCCTTAGCATTTTTCATGACATTTTCGTACATATCTTTTACAGGAGTTGAAGCCCAATCTCGTGGATCGATATTCCATAACACGACTGAGCGGCCTGACTCTTCAATAACATTTTTTACAGTATTGTTCATTGCACCATAAGGAGGACGAACAATAGTAGGTTTAAAGCCAACGATAGATTCTATTAAAGCATCCGTAGTATCTAACTCTTCTAATATTTCTGTTTTGTTAAGAGAATTTAAATTAGGGTGATGATACGTATGGTTTGCAATAAGATGGCCTTCATCTACCATACGCTGAACTACCTCAGGGTATTTATTAATTTGTATTCCTACAATAAAAAATGTAGCCTTAACATTTTTCTCTTTTAAAATATCTAATACTTGTGGGGTATACTTCAAATCTGGCCCATCATCAAACGTTAAAGCGATATGCTTATGTTCTATATTGCTATCAGGTGATGGTTGCTGTTCATTGTCTTGCTTCTCTTCTTGTGGAGTGTCCTGATCTACTATTTGTTCAGTCTCTTCATTTGGCTGTTGATGACTATTGTCATCTGTTTCTAATTCATTTTCAGTAGTTAAATCAATAATAGGTTGCGATTCAAAGTCGATTTCTAGTTCTAAATTGCTTTTTAAGTCTTCCATCTCTAAATGTACTTCTTCCGTAACTACTTCTACATCGCTTTTGGCTACATTATCTCGGTCCATACTCACTTGCTTAATTGCTTCTACAGGTGTAATGGCTGGATAAAACGAACATCCTGTTAATATCAAGATTCCCGACATAATGAAAACTAGCATTTTTGACCTGAAATAGAAGTTTTTCATATCTATCACCCTCTATTACTTAATCAGATCATCCTAAGCACCTTAACCTGTATTCATTTAATATTTATGATAGCAATATCGTCTTGAGGTCAGAAAACATGCTTCTTATGAATCTAGTAATTATTATAGCATAAATTATGAGAAATTTTTAATAATTTACATAGGACTATAGTATAATTTTTACTAGTTTAGGAGCTTAATAGTGTGCTAAATCAAAAAAGCTTAGTCGACATAAGGAGTTACCTTATAAATCAACTAAGCTAAGCTTTTTCGTTACTTTCTAACAGTATTTAAATGGCTCACGTGCATCAACAAAATGAATAGGTACGTTCGTGATATGAGATTTGCACCACGTTGCTAGATAAGACATTCCCCATTCCTCAGAGCGCTCATGCCCTAATACAATCATGCTTTTATTTAAACCTAGCATTTGTGCATCATTAATATAAGCACATAAAGTCCATTCCACTATTTCTCCGCACAACATCACATCAAGCCCTTCACTTGACATGACTTCAATTGGCATCTCCTCTCGACCTAAGCCAAGACTTCCACCGCCGACTAATATCCCAATTCGTGAAACCTTTTTAGACAAGTCGCCAACAACTCTAATGTTTGGCATCTCGAGCTTATCCTTAATGTATTTTACTAGGTTTTCTAATGTAACTTCAGGAATCTCATAGACCCATGGAGTTGTTTTTGAAACTTGATACTGTGTCCAATTTAATTGCTCTTTTATTCCATCATATATTAAATCAGATTTTCCTAAATGCATATAATCATGGAAGCGCCAAATTGTAATATTATATGTTTCAAGTAATCGCTTCTTTTCTTTATATACCTCATCTTGAGCTAACCAAGCCTCTTGATCACGACCATTAAAATAAGTAGGCTCATGTGTAATAATAAGATTGGCACCGATGCGAACCGCTTCCTTTATCACGTCCACAGTAGCCATAAAAGTCGTAACAATGCCTGTCACCTCTTGGTCGCCATGACCACTTACGATTATATCACCCGTTTGTTCCAAGCGTTCGCCTTCATAACAAGCACTAATAATCGTTTCAATAACGTCATTTACCTTCATGTTGCTTACCCCCTTCACTTAACCCTTTACAGCACCCATTACAACACCACGTGCTAAATACTTTTGTGTAAATGGTAGTACTATTAAGATTGGTAAAATGCCTACAACCGCCATCGCCATTCTAATTGCTATAGTTGGCAACTCCACTGCTTGAGCTCCTAGAACACTACTAGCTTGACCAGAATTTAAGAATTGAATATTGTTCATTAATCTAATTAATAGATTCTGTATACCATAATATTGTGGCTTAGTAATATAATACAAGGCGTTAATCCAATCGTTCCAGTACGCTAATCCCATAAATACACCCACTGTTACGAGAACAGGAACTGAAAGTGGAAGCATAATTCTGAAATAAATTCGAAGCTCTGATGCTCCGTCAATTTGTGCAGATTCAATAACCTCAGTAGGCACGTTTGCCTTAAAATAGTTTCTAACAAGTAGAACGTTAAATCCATTCACTAGTAGATTAGGGATAATAAGTGCCGCCATTGTATTTTTTACATCAAAATATTGGGTCCACATAATATAAGACGGTACTACTCCACCACTAAATAGTAATGTAAAAAATACGAAAAAAGCTAGCACGTTTCTATACTTAAAATCAGCACGAGACATAGGATAGGCTAACATACTTGTAATAAGTAATCCTACACCAGTACCAACAATAGTAATAAAGAATGATACACCATAAGCACGAATAAATGTGCTTGCTGATGATTTCATATAGATATAGGCGTCCAAACTAAATTCAGAAGGAAAATAGCTATAACCATTTCGTACTAACGATGTTTCAGATGAAATAGAGGCTATTATAATAAGTAAAAAAGGTAAAAAAGCTGCCAATGTTAATAACCCCATCACTACTGCTGAAAGTATTCGGAATACCTTTTCATCTTTAGCTTCTAACATGCTGTCCTCCTCCTAAAACAAAGCATTATCAGCATTTATTTTTCGCACAATGGCGTTAACTGTTACAACAAGAACAAATCCTACTACTGATTGATATAATCCTGCTGCCGCTGACATGCCTACATCATTGAGTTGCATTAATGCTCGATAAACATAAGTATCGATTGTTTGTGTTGTTGAATATAAAGCACCAGCATTTAATGGTACCTGATAAAACAGTCCAAAGTCTGAGTTAAAAATACGTCCTACAGATAATAAAACTAAAATAATAATCGTTGGTTTTAATAGAGGAATCGTGATCATACTGATTTGCTTTATTTTGCTAGCACCATCAATTTTCGCAGCTTCATATATGCTTTTATCAATACCAGCAATGGCAGCAAAGTATATAATTGATCCGTACCCTGCTGTTTTCCACAAATGAATAAAGACTAATATAAATGGCCAATATTTCGGTTCAGCATACCAATTGATGCCCTCTATGCCTAATGGAGCCAATAGTGAATTATTAATAAAGCCGTTTTCTGCATTTAAAAATGCAAATACTAATAAAGATAAAACAACCATGGAAATTAAATTCGGTAATATTAAGCCCGTCATCAAAAACTTTGAATATATCTTTTTAACTAGTTCATACATAAAGATGGCAATAAATATTGAACATATTGTCCCTAATACAATAAAAGCGACATTATATAAAATTGTATTTCGTGTCATGATCCAAGCATCTTTTGTTTGAAACAAGAAGCTGAAGTTATCAAGTCCTATCCAATCACTCGCAAATATTCCTTTAGCAAAATTTATATCTTTAAATGCAATAAAAATACCTATCATCGGAATATAACTATTAACTACAAAATAAAGGAGGCCTGGAATAGCTAATAGAAACAAAGGTAAATTTTTCGAAAATGTTCCTCTTCTCAATGTTTTCATCGTCCTGTTAGATTAAGGGAAGATACGAGTATCTTCCCTTAATATCTCCTTATTTTTTCTGTTCAGAAATCCATTTATCTAGTTGCTCTTGTTTACTTTCAATAATCTTCTCTGCACCAGCCTCATTAAGTGCTTTTATAAATGCTGGTAATGCTGTTTCTAAATCTAATGAACCTGTCATAAAGCCTGGTAAGTACTGATTCACTACGTTCGTAACTGAGCTTACTTGAACCTTTACATCACTTTGATCAAATACAAATCCAAGATAGGGTGAGCGTGGTGTTGTTTTGTTTTCATCAAGCTTTAATTGCAAATCAGCTAAGTCAACACCTTCTAACTGATATTGAAGTGACTCTGATCCAACCATTCCTGTACTTAACATGGCAGTATAAGATACTGTATTTGCATCTTTTCCTTCAGGGAATTTGATATGTCGTTCACCAACTCGTACATAATCGACATCTTCAATACCATATAAAATGGTATTAATAACCTGTTCATCCGTATAAAGAAGATTTAAGAATTTAACTGCACCCTCTGGTACATCTGTCGTGCTATTAACAAGCCAGCTTACTAAGTTAACGGCATTCGTATCAAAGTAATATGGAGCAATGCGCTGCATCTCCATTGGTGTACCAACCTGTGCACTTAACGCTTTTGCTGCTTCTTTACCACTGTATCCGCCTAGCATTGAGAATCCACGACCAGAACCAATCATTTCAGAAAATGGCACTGCTGTAGTTGCAGCATCTTTTTGTAGATAACCTGCAGTAAACCACTCTCTAATTACACCTGCAGCTTCTTTAAACTCATCTGTTTCATATAAATTGACAACTTTACCACTATCACCAACGACTACACCGATACCATTAGTATCTGTTAAAAAGTCAATTTGATATTGTCCTTTTAGATAGTGTAGTAAGTTAGTATCACTTGGATTAACATTAATAGGTCCAAATGGTGTAATATCAGGATATCTTTCCTTCACATCAGCAAAGATTGGTGTTAAATCATTAATGCTAGTGATGTCTTCTTTCTTATAGCCAAGAGAGTTTAGCAATACTTCACTGTATACAAAGTTTGTAGGTAAAGACATACCTTTATTTACTGGAATACCATAAATATGACCGTTAATCGTCGTTGAATCTAATAAGCCAGGCCCAAAGTCCTCTTCTAATTTAGCGATAAGATCTTTCCCATGCTTATCTAATAAATCTTCTAGTGCAAGTAATTGATTTTTAGACGCGTAGTTTGCAAACTGCCCAAGAGTTGTAAAAATATCTAGCTTTTCTCCACTTTGTAGTGCCAAGTTTACTTTTTGCGAATAATCAGCTGGACTAAAAATCTGTAAATCTATTTCTACACCGATTTTTGGAATGGTAATATCATTAATTGCTTTTGTTACAGCTGAATAATCATCTGGAATGCGGTTAAAAGAAACCATGGAAAATACAACCTTTTCTACCTTCTGTTGCTCATCTGTGCCCTCATTTGAATTAGATGAAGAAGATGAAGATGAACCGCATGCACTTAAAACTGAGATTAAAAGCGTTGCTACTAATAAAACGAGAAATTTCTTTTTCATTAGATGATCCCCCTTAATGTTTATATCTATATTGTAAAAAAGAATATAATGTAAGACTTTCAATAATCCGTTATAGTTTTTAAATTTTCAGTTATTCTAATTCTATTAAATGGTAAATAAAAAACCTCATCTTAAGCTAGTTATATTATTAGCTTATAAATGAAGTTTTCATTGACTATTATTTATTTGAAGCACGATAGTGATTTGGAGTTATGCCTGTATACTTTTTGAAAATTGTAGAAAAGTATGATAGATTTTCAAACCCTGTTTCAAGTGCAATTTGACTTATACTCCAATCTGTTTCAAGCAGAATTTGTTTAGCTAGTTTAATACGGTAATCATTAATATACTCGCTCAATGATTTACCCATTTTTTGCTTAAATAGCTTAGAAAAATAATCAGGGTTTAAGAATACACTTGCTGCAATATCTTCTCTAGACAAATGAGTTTTATAGTGAGTATGTATATACTGTAAGGCTGTATCTAGAATACCTGCAGCTTGCTTAAGCTCTTTAACAAGCTCTATCGTCTTATCACTAATATAAAAAGCCCATTTCATAAAGTCATAAACACTACGTTCAGCACGACTATATAGTAATTTTGATGAATGATCTGTAAAAATGCGATGAGCTTGTATATCGTGAGAAGAGAGGTAGGAATAACAGACTTGTAAAAAGTCCTCACGTATAGATATTAAACTATCCAGATCAAGCTTTCCTTTAGCTACACTTTCTTCTAAATCATGCTTTATTTTATTAGCAATTCTAACCTTATCCTTTGCATGAAAAAGTGTTAGGTAGCCTTCATAATCAAAGTTATATTGATAATCGTGGAAAGAGCTACTAAATTGCTCAGCAAAATGCACTCTACCAAAGGAAACCATATTTTCTTTATCTCTTTGCTCTAGCTCTAGCCTCTTATTAAATAATTCATCGACTTTTACCGCTTCACTGACATAAACAGTCGCTTCAATGTTTAAATATCTCTGACAAGCATCGATTAATAAATTGCCTATTTTCTGTTGCTGCTTAATCGAATAATCAGTTGGTAGCAAATAGCAAAAATAACACATTTCGTCTTGTTTATAAGCAAGGAGTTGAGAGCTTTGACGTTGACTTAAAAATACCTCTTCAGTCACATTTGTTAGTGCTGCTAAAAACAACCCGTCGTCCCATTCAACCTTCAATTTAGTCGTATCGATACACAATAGGCAAGCATGATAAAGATAGTCACTTGGCTGTAATGAAATGGATCGCTTCTTCGCTTCAGCAGATATAAGCTTATAATTTGGAAATATATTTCCCATTAATACGTCACGCCAAAAACTACGCTCTACTACCTTCACATTTTTAATCCAATGCTCACTTAACTGTTGAAGCTTAGTCGTTTCCAATTTATTACGCAGCTGTTCAGTCGATTTTGCAACTGCTGCAATGAGCTTTGATGGATTAATCGGTTTAAGTATATAGGCATCTACATTATATTGAATCGCTTCTGAGGCAAACTCAAAGCTGTCATGACAAGTTAAAAATATAAATCTACTATTCAATTTTTTTTCGTAAGTCCACTTCAATAAATCTAAGCCTGAGCCTCTAGGCATCTCTATATCACATATCATAATATCAACATGCTGATTATTTAGTAATTGTTTTGCATCATGTATATTAGTTACTGTATTGATCTTTTGAATCCCTAGCTCCGACCAATTAACAATATATTGAAGTGCTTCTAATGTAGGGATATCATCATCTATAAGAAGGCAATGCATCAATTAACCCCCTTTTATATTTATTTTTCAATAAGTGGAATCCATATCTCTACCCTTGCACCAGATTGCTCTTGATTTGATAAATTCAATAAACCATCCTCTTTATACAGTAGCTCCAATGTTCGTTTAATATTAAGTATTCCTATATGATTAATTTGATCTTGATTAGAATACTGTAGATTGTCCAAACTACTTAAATAATGTTCAGTAAAGCCTTCGCCATTGTCCTCAATGGTAATGTAAAGATATGTCTGGCCTTCTTTTGTAGCTTTAGTCACTCGAATAAATAAGGATAAAATCTCCTCATAAAACATAGCATGCTTAAAAGCATTTTCTACAAAGGTTTGCAATAAAAAATTTGGAATTTTTATTTGCTCCAAACCCGCTTCAATCTCAGTCATAAAAAATATTTGATTAGGATAGCGTATTTCTTGTAATTTTATAAAATTAGAGACTTGCTTCATTTCCTCTTTAATCGTAACTAGGTTTAAAGCACGATTAAACATATATCTCAAGTAACTCGATAAGTATTGAATGAAATTTCGAATTTCTTCATTTTTATTTTGGTACGTTAAGCTAGAAATCGTTGAAATGGCGTTTAAATAAAAATGTGGTTTAATCTGCAACTGCAAATAGTCTAACTGTAATCTTTTCTTCTCAAGCTCCTCTTCGTATGCTTGAATCTTTAAAGATTTAATCTCGTTGACCATGGACTGAAAGGAGTGGAACAGCTTTAAAAACTCCATTGAGTAGGATTGACTAGGGTTACTAAATGTTGCACTGCCTTTTTCAACATCCTTTGCCGCTTTTGAAAGTTCAATAATCGGCTTAATAATAGCTGAACTTAAAGAATGTATAACAAGGGGAACAACGATAAGTGCGATGATCGCAAGTGCTACTATAAACCATTGAATAGATTTCAATCCATAAAAAATATGCTTCTTCTCAACAATTGCTACCAACTTACCTAAATGAGACAGGCCTTCATCGGTTACAAGATAATTTTTAGGTTTACTCTCTTCTCTTACCTCCGCATAATTTATATCGGTTGGTCCACTACTAAATGTAGATAAAACAGTTTTATCCTCATGCTCAATATAGTAATTTATTTTATCGTTGTGACTCACATTTAATATTGAAAATAGAGTATTAGCATGAACTAATGTGCCGAAGGTGATGTTATTGTATGTAATAGTTTTGTAGATATATCGCGATTCTCCAATAACTAGGTATTGCCATTGACCATAGTTATTTAAAGGAACAGAATTAAATTCTGTTGAACGTAAAGTATCGGAAAGATCCAGTTTGCTAACCGTATCAATCCGATTACTAAAATAGTAAACATGAAAATCACTAGTGCTGTTTTGAATAAACATTGCATCACTTGAGCTCTCATGATTCATTTTGGTCATTAATGTATTTTTGAGCTCAAGTGATTTAAAAAACCTACCTGTTTCGTCGAGCTGTTCAAAATTATATGCAGCCTCCGAATGATTTTCAAACGTTTCTAATAAATCGCGTGATACATTGTCTAAGAAATTTTCTATGTTTACACGATAGAGATTTAATGTATTTTGAGAACTTGTATAATAGTTCGTTAATACAACATATAACGAATACACATTACTCGTTACAAGTATTAAAAACAAAATAGCTAAAATAATCGTTAATCTTGACGCCATCTTAAAAACGATACTATTTCTTCTCATCGTATTTAATCTCTCTCTTTTCGTGTGAAGTCAAATCTATAAAATGAAGTGTGTTTCCTTCTCACTCTACTAATCAGCTAATGCCCACTTTATACCTTTAACAATATACTCTCTCCAAAAATTCCAATCATGGACACCTGGACTTTGTTCATAGACATGCTTGATGTTTTGTTGTTTAAGATAGTTATGGAACTTTATATTAACATCGAGCAAAAAATCCTCATCGCCACAACTTAAATATAATTCTGGCATTTGTTTTTTATTTTCTTGAATTGCACGCACTAATGCCTCAAGATCCTTGTCACTACCCTCTAATTCATTTAAGTTGCCAAATACTCTATCGAAATAACTATAACTCGCTATACCATCTGAATAACCTGGCTTTGCGTTTGCAATTTTATACGTAATAAATGCAGATGACATCGCTATAACTTTACTAAAATTATGACTATATTTTAGTCCATTACGTACTGCACCATAGCCGCCCATTGAAAGTCCACCGATAAACGTATCCTCTCGTTTATTTGAGATAGGAAACATAGCTCTTGTAAAAGCAATAAGCTCCTCCCCAATAAATTCACCAAACATTTCACCCTTTGCTTCATCGTCAACATAAAAGTGATTCTCACCACTTGGCATAAATACAGCTAATCTATTTTGCTGTGCTAAATCTCGTATAGATGAATAGGTTAGCCAATCGTTACATGACCCAGAATAGCCATTCAATAAATACAATGCCTTTAATGGCTCCGTAGCGTAGTGCTGTGTTTTGCCATGCTCAGCAGGATGATCTAGTGGAATAATCGCTTGAAAGGTTACTTCTCTACGCAAACAATTCGAATAATAATGCATCGTTGTTAAAGACATGGCTATTCTCCTCTACCTATATTAATATAGTGCTGCTTAAAAGCATTAGCTAGAGCATTAATATACGATTGTCGAGCTTGAATACTGATTGATGCATTAGGCTCAGCTCGTTCAAATGAATGAAAACAGCCTGGGTAAAGATGAAATTCTACTGGTATATTGGCTTCCGACAAGCGTGCAACGTATTGAATTGTTTCATCTCTAAATGCATCCAGTTCACCAACACATGTATAGACTGGTGGCAACCCAGCATAGCTTTTTGCATGTAAAGGTGAAGCATAGCCTCTGTCATCTTGTTCAGTAAGATCAGCTAAATACATATTCCATGCTTCTATATTGTTTTTTCTACTCCAAATACGATCATCAGTAATTTCATAGGACGAAGCCGTTATATTACGATAGTCGATCATCGGATAAAGTGGTAATTGGTAACAAAGCTTAACTCCTTTACGGTCACGATTAAGTAATGCTAATGCCGCTGTTAATCCACCGCCAGCACTACCTCCACCAATCGCAATCGCACTTGCATCTCCTCCAAATGTCTCAGCTTGGTCACCGATCCACTGTAATGTTGAATAGCAATCCTCTAGTCCTGCTGGATATGGATGCTCAGGAGCTAGTCGATAAGCGGGAGCTACTACAATACAGGATGCTTGCAGTACAAACTCTTCACATAACTCATCGTCATAGTCTGGGTGCCCCATAACATATCCACCACCATGAATCCACATGAGAACAGGTAATTTGTTTTGCTTGTTTTTAGGAGAATAAATACGTACAAAGATTTTGTGATTATCATAACTGTTTACATAAGTTTCAGTAACCTCAACTTCATCAACGTGCTTACGAGGGTTAGGCTTAATTTTTCTAGCCTGCTCTAGATCACTTGGAAGCTTAATATCAGACATTTGACCTAGAATTTGTACTAACTCGGGGTGTAGTCTATCCATTATATTCATAGTGTCATCTCCAATTAAACGTTATATAAAGCAAGCTCACCATTGGCTTGTGTGTACTCAATGACTGTTTTCATGGTCTCTAAGTTAACATGAAGCTCAGCTTTAGACTCTTGGTTAGTCCAACGTAATCTAACCTCTGAAGCTATACCTTCAAGCACCGTAAATTGTCCATTAAAAGCAGCATGCTCATTTCTAAAATGAATTAGCTTAACTAGACGCTGCGTTGCATCCTTTTTCACTGCCTCTATAATTTCATCTTCTGTGAAGTTGTGACGATTAATTTCTCTGCCTTCACCTGTTTCTTTTACCTTTTCAACATCATTTTCACCAGCTAATAGCCCAACATAGTAAACCTGTGGTATACCAGGAGTAAAGAGCTGAATAGCTCTTGCTGCTAAATAGGCATCATCTGTTTGTACCATTGAATAGTAGCTGCATCTAATTTGGTGAACATCAAAACCATCATCAGATTTATGTTTATCTGATAAAATCAAGCTTAAATTTGCTCCTCGCTCTACGCAAATGTCTACTACTTCTTGTGCTCTTTTCGTATCGACAATACCATCTAAATCAGGTTTTAAAGGAATACCATCATGACAATCCAGCATCGTAAATTGCTTATGAGGGCGAACTTTAAGATAATCTAGTAATTCAGTCGCATCCTTACCTAAAATAGTATCTAATATTCTGTATGGCAAAATGAAGTCGTAAATCCAAAATCCGTAATCACTTAACTTGTTTTGTATACTATAGTGAGCATGCACTTCTGGAAGCAATTCAATATCTAAACGTTCAGCCAGCTCTTTAATCCAATCTAAAAACGGATAAATATCAGGCTCAACAAAGAAACAACTTGTTCCAATTTTTTTAACAATATAGCCTACAGCATCTAAGCGTACTATTTTTACGTGGTTTGCTTTAAAATGCTCAAAAATATCAGTCAATATTGTTTTTACTAGCTCTGCGTTAATGTCCAAGTCAATTTGTTCAGAAGGAGTTGTTTTTCCGAACGTAGTCCAAACCGTTTCCTTAGTTCCATTTTCAGTTTCATAAGTGGAATAAGGTACTTCTCGGCGTAAAAACATTTTATCAATATCTGCTTGCTGAGGAATACCATCTGGCCATAGTTTATCTAGCGTTAAGAAAATATCAGCATAAACAGAGTCACGTCCATTTTTAAGAAAATCTTGGAAATAAATAGATTGCCTTGATACATGGTTTACCATCAAGTCTAGTAATACATCATATTTCTTCCCTAATTTTTTCACTTCTTCCCAGCTACCAAACTCCGGTTCAATTTCAAAATAATTTATAGGTGCAAAGCCACGATCACCTGACGACGGGAAAGGAGGTAAAATATGAATACCACCTTGAAAAAGATTTGGAAAGTAAGTTTCTAATATATAGTCTAGTTTTTCTAAATTACCACCTAAAGAATCAGGATATGTAATAAGCTGTACTTTGTTTTTAAGTGCCATCAGTCTCTTCTCCTATATGAACTCTTTTTGTATTTTACTTATCTCTGGTAAATCAGTCGTAGCACCTACAAATCTTAGCTTGTAGGCACTTACACATAGCCCTAAATGTATAGCTCTAAAAATGGAATACTGTTTAATGATGCCTGTATAAAACCCTGACCAAAATGCATCTCCTGCCCCTGTTGTATCGACAACCTCAGTTGCTAAAGAAGGAAGATGTATCATCTCTTGTCCATTAGAAATTAATGCTCCGTTAGAGCCTAATGTTAAAATGACGAGTTTAACTCCTGTATCTAAAAAACGTTGCATTTGTGTTTCTATGCTCGCTATACCAAAAATTCTTTCAGCATCGTCCAGTGACGGTTTAATAACATCTACCTGCGACATTAACTGAAGTAAATATTCAGTAGAGCCCTGATCATCACTCCACACTGTAGAATGGTAATTAGGATCAAAGCCAATTAGTACTCCTTCTTTTTTAGCATCCACAATCATGTCATTAATACATTGTCTTGCTGGCATTTTAGATGCTGGCCAGCTTGAAATATGCAGAATTGAAGATTGCGATAACAGTTGTTTTACAGCAGGTGTATAGTTAAGCTGAAAGTCTGCTTGTCTATAAAATGTTGGAATTGGAGTCGCTTTACTTCTGTTTAGCACAACCATACTAGTCGAATGTGGTGAACGCATCACATAGTCCGTATTCATATTTTCTCGTTCTAAATGTTCAATTAAATAATCACCAAATCTATCTTCACCAACACTAGCCACAATTGTAGACTTTAACCCTAGACGATTGGTATTAATCGCAATATTGGCTGGAGAACCACCAAAGTATGGGTTAAAGCTTTGATTTTTCACATCGTCACTATAATCGTTTGCAATCATGTCAACAAGAAGCTCACCAATACATAGAACATCATTGTTTCCACGTTTAATTTTTAAAGTTGAATTTAAATCTATCAGCTCAATCACCTCTTATGTTGTTTCCCTCTCTACTAATTCAACATCAAAGACATTGTTTAATGTCACGTCATGTCCTTCTAGCTTGTTAACAATAGTTGAAATAGCTGCTTCACTCATTTGCTCGATCGGTTGTTTTATCGTTGTAATATTCGGATAGACTAATGTAGCTATATTCGTATCATCATAGCCAATTAGCTTAATATCAGTTCCTATCTTTATATTTAATCTGGCACAGACCTGAATAATTTCTGCTGCAATAACATCACTTGAAGAAAATATACAATCTACGTTTGGATGTTCATTAATAAACTGCTCGATTTCTGCTAGTCGCTCTAATCGATTAGAAAATGGGTTTAATTCAAAGTTGATGACCTTAATATTTTCATCTTTATATCTTTCAATAAAGCCTTCTTCTCTACCATTAGCCAGCATTGCTTCATGGTGACGTCCATCAAGGCCTCTAGATAAATAAGCTGGATGCTTACACTGTTTTTCTATAAATAAATTTGCAGCCAATATACCACCTTTTTTATTATTAGCGGCAATCATAGGAATAGTATTTGAAATAATGCGATCAAATGAAATAACTGGAAAATTTAAGTTTTGATAGTGTTCTACATTCAGAACTGTACTTCCCATAATGATGGCATCAACCTGATTTTTTTTAAGCATTTCAATATACTGCTTTTCCTTTTCTTCATCTCTATTAGAATTACACACTAATAGCTTATAGCCACTTAAATGTGCATAATGCTCTAAATAGTATGCAAGCTCGCTAAAGAATGGATGAGCTACTGAGGGAATAATAAGCCCAATCATATTAGATTTTTTTCTAAATAATGCTCTTGCCATCTCATTTGGCTGATAATTTAACTCTTTTATCACTTGATTGACTTTATCTCTCGTTTTTTGACTAATGTAGCCTCTATTATTGAGTACACGTGACACTGTCGTTACGGATACGCCTGCTTGCTTTGCTACATCTTCTAATTTAAGCATCGTTCATCACCTGTTTTTATTTTACATTATACCCTCTATAGGAAAGTCAAACCTCTACTTATTTCAAAGCACCTTCAGTTATTCCCTTAATAATGTGCTTTTGTAAAAACAGATATAAAATTAAGATAGGAATAATCGTCATAATAAGCCCTGCCATCAATGGTGCATAATCTACTGAATATGATGAGAAAAACACAAATGTAGATAAAGGCAATGTACGGTGGCCAGGTGATAACAGTACTAAACTAGGTAATAAATAATCGTTCCAAATCCATAGCACATCTAATACGATTAACGTTACTAGTACTGGCTTTAATAAAGGTAAAATGATATAAAAAAACGTTTTAATACTTGTACTTCCTTCAATATAAGCTGACTCCTCTAGCTCATATGGAATACCTTTAATAAATCCGTGACAAGTAAACACTCCAAAAGGAATTCCAAACCCTAAATACATAAATAATAAAGTTATTTTCATATTTAAAAGATCTAAATTACCATAAATCATAACTAACGGAATCATAATAACCTGAAATGGCAAGGTCATAGATGCTAGCATTAAAAAGAATAATACCTTATTAACACGCCAATTAAATCTTACAAATAGATAAGCTGTCATAGAGCTTGCTATAACAATCATCGCTACAGATATAACTGTAATAAGCAATGAGTTACTAAAAGCCTGCATATAGTCCATATTTTTGAACGCTGCTAAATAGTTATCAAAATTAAGTGTACTTGGTAGGGCAAGTGGGTTTTCTATAAATTTCTGTGTCGTTTTAAAAGAGTTTACAATAATAAGCGCAAAAGGAAATAAAAACAGACAGAGTAGAAAATATATGAATACAATCTTAAATATCCCACCAAATTTAATATCACTTGTTCGTGAGAATGACATTATGCCTCTACCTCCTGTCTCTTAAGTAAATAAGATTGTGTTAGTGCAAAAAATGCGACAACTGCAAATAGTACAATAGCTTCTGCTTGTCCTATACCATATTGATTAGATAAAAAAGCTTTTTGTACGATATGATAGGATGCAAGCTCAGTCGAATTAAATGGACCACCTTTTGTTAAGGCTAAGTTAATGTCATACGTTAAAAAGGCTCTTGAAATTGAAATAAATACACAAACGACTATCGCTGGAACAGCTAACGGTATAATAATTTTTTGAATCATCTTAAAGTAACCTGTACCATCTATGCTCGCTGCTTCGATAATATCTTTTGGAACGCCAGCAAAACCTGCAATATAAATGATCATTAAATATCCTGTTAATTGCCATGCTGTTGCAATAACAAGTGCCCAAAAGCCCGTATCAGTACTTGTTAGCCATGATGTCTCAAAAAGTGCCCATCCATATTTTTTTCCTAGATAAGGGAATACTTGAGAGAACAGCGTTGCCCACAAATAACCTAACACAATACCACCAATGAGGTTCGGAGTGAAAAATCCTGTTCTAATCCATTTTTCTCCCTTTAGTCCACTAGTTAGTATTAGAGCGATAATAAAGGCACATGCATTTGCAATTAAAACGGTGAAGAAAACATACTTCATCGTGAACCAAAGCTGAGTTAAAAATACTTTATCGTTAAACACGCTAATATAGTTGCTTAAACCAACATATGTTGAATCTTGCGTTCTAACATCCCAGTTCGTTAGCGTTAATACTAGTCCTACTAGAAACGGAATGATAATAACCGCAAAAAACATAACTGTGGCAGGTGCGCCAAAAACCATAAACGTACCTATTTTCTTAAAAGAGTTTCTTTTAATCATTTAGAAACCTCCAGCCTTTTAACTGTGAATGTATAAGGGAGCACATATCATGCTCCCCCAACTCATTTATGACTTCTTATTTTGTAGATTTCCAATAATCAGACACTTCTGTAATTAAACCATCACGATCGATATAGTTTGTTAAATATTTTTGCATGGATGCACCTGTTTTAGCCCAGTAATCTTGAGGTAAGTAATTAATAACGCCAATGTTAATCGTTTTTCCTTCACTAACAAATTCTGCGATTGCATTAGACATAACATTCGGACTTACTGCTTTAACATCCTTGTATGGCATAGAAAGACCCATCTTTTCAACAATGGCTTTTTGACCACTTTCACTAGTTAACATCCACTCAAGGAAATCTTTAGCTGCTTGCTGCTGCTCTGGCGTGGAGCTAGATTTATCAATAGCCATTAATTTTGGTTGGCTATAAGCCACTTGAGTATTACCAAAATCAGCTGGGTTGTTACTAATAGGAACAGGAATAATGCCGTATTCTTCGTCTCTTCCTTCTAGCGTACCAACGATTGACCAAGCCCAGTCGCCCATAAAGTAAAACGCTGATTTTCCTGTAGCAAAGTCTAAGCTATCTTGGTTAATATCTGCTACAAGTGGGTCAGCTTTTCTTAGGTTGTGTTTAGCTAATAAATCAAATGTATCCATTAATCCAGTAAACGCTGTATTTTCTGCTAAGTTAACTGTTCCATCTTGTAAGTCTTTAATAAACTGTTTATTCACTTCAACATCCTCTGATTGAAGAGAATATGCAAGACCTAGGTAGTGAGCACCGATAGACCAGTCTGCACCGTGAATAAGTACTGGTGCGATGCCTTTTGCACTAATAGTTTCAAATAGGGCTTCTAAATCTTGACGTGTTTGAATCGATTTTGGATCGAATGTCTCACCAATCGCTTCTTCAACAACACGTTTATTGTAAAGCAAGCCGTAGCCTTGAGCTGTCCAAGGAATACCTAAAAATTGACCATCAAGTAGAGCTGCTTCAACTGAACCAGGCATTGTATATTCCTCATACTTTGCCTTTTCACTTTCTAAATCCAAGAAGTATTCCTTATACTGTAAAATAGTACCTGCATCTAAGTTTGCAATTGTCGCTGCTTGGTTAGATACAAGTAAAGATTGGAATTTCTCTAGTTGAGCTCCACCTACTGGAGTTGGAATTAATTCAATAGTGACATTCGGGTTAACAGTTTCATACTCTTTCATCAAATCTTCAAAAATGGTGTTTACTTCAGCAGACGTGTTGAAAAATGAAATTTTTACCTTTTCATTGCTTTTCGCCGGCACTTCAGATGATGAATTTGTTTCATTTCCTGAATTGCTCGTACTTCCTGCTGGAGAATTGTTTGTGTTAGAACAAGCTACTAAGAAGACAAGAAGAACTGACAGCATTAAATACATTAACTGCTTTTTCATTGTAAAACCCCCTAGATTTAGTAAACTTGATTAATATCTTCATGGATATGATATCCGGTTGACATATTTTCTGTCAAGCGGTTAGCAGAAAAAAATTAACCGCTTTCATAAAAAATTTGTAGTTGTGTATCATTTAAACATTAAAAAGGCTGACTCTAAATAGCTTTTTGAGTCAGCCTTTTCTTATTAAACTAGAGCTTTGTTTGCAATATCTGTTCTGTTTTGCATACCATCAAAATGAATATGCTTAACTGCTTCATAGGCGTGAGCACGTGCTGAAGCGATATCCTTACCACGACCGACAACACCTAATACTCGTCCACCATTTGTTACGATTTTACCGTCCTTTTCAGCAGTCCCAGCATGGAAAATAAGTGCTCCCAATGCTTCAGCTTCTGAAAGTCCTGTAATCTCTTTACCTTTTGGATAAGACGCAGGATAGCCTTCTGATGCTAAGACCACACATACCGCTGCCTCATCATCCCACTCCACCTTCACATCTGCTAGCTTACCGTTAAGTGCAGCAAGCACAATTTCAGCCAGATCTGTTTTTAAGCGAGGTAAAACAACCTGTGTTTCAGGATCACCCATGCGAGCATTAAATTCAATCGTTTTAGGGCCATCTTTAGTAATCATCAGTCCAGCGAATAAAACACCGCGGAAAGGTCTTCCTTCACTTACCATTGCTTTAGCCGTTGGTTCAATAATAGAAACAATAGCTTCATCGATTATCGCTTGATCAATATGTGGAAGTGGTGTATACGTACCCATACCACCTGTGTTTGGACCTTTGTCGCCATCAAAAATAGCTTTATGATCTTGAGCTGGTACCATCGGAACAACCGTTTCGCCATCAACAAATGCTAGAATAGACATTTCTTGTCCTTCTAAAAATTGCTCGATAACAACTTGATTACCCGCTTCACCAAATACTTTATCCACCATAATCGATTTTAAAGCTTCCTCAGCCTCAGCGAGCGTGTAAGCAACTGTTACGCCTTTACCTGCTGCAAGTCCATCAGCCTTGATAACAATAGGGATATCTTGTGCTCTTAAATAGCTAAGTGCAGCATCATAATTTGTAAAGGTCTCATATTTAGCAGTAGGGATATTGTATTTACGAAGTAAATTTTTCATAAATATTTTACTACCTTCAATTTCTGCTGCAGCTTTATTTGGGCCAAAGGCTTTAATTCCAGCAGCCTCAAACTCATCTACAATTCCTTGTGCAAGGGGATCATCTGGTCCTACAAAGACAAAATCAATTTCTTCATTCTTTACAAATTGTACAAGCTTTTTAAATTCAAACACACCAATATCAACTAATTGTGCAACATTAGCAATCCCTGCATTACCTGGTGCACAATAGACTTTACTAATTAGGGGTGACTTATTAAGTGCCCATGAAATTGTATGCTCACGTCCACCACTACCGACAACTAATACTTTCACAAAGGATCCTCCCCACATTTTGTGCTTGTCATTTAGCTCTTGTCATTATGCTAGTGTTTAAAGTGACGAACACCTGTAAATACCATCGCAATACCGTATTCGTTAGCAACCTTGATTGACTCTTCGTCCTTAATAGAGCCACCTGGTTGAATAATCGCAGTAATGCCAGCTTTAGCTGCAAGCTCAACTGTATCTCCCATCGGGAAGAACGCGTCAGAAGCTAGTACTGAGCCCTTTGCTTTTTCTGCTGCTTGTTCAATCGCAATGCGAGCTGCACCAACACGATTCATTTGACCAGCACCTACACCTACTGTCATATCATCTTTAGCTAGTAAAATCGCATTAGATTTAACATGCTTTACTACCTTCCAGCCAAATAGAAGCTGTTTTAGCTCTTCCTCAGTTGGCTTGCGGTTAGTTACAACTTGAATATCAGCCTCAGTTAAAGTGTGTACATCAGTTTGCTGTACAAGCATACCACCATCTACGCTTGTAACTACCCAATCCTGTTTACGATCTTGTGCAGCTTTAAATTCTCCAAGCTCAAGTAAACGAATATTTTTCTTTTGAGTTAAAATCTCAAGTGCTTCTTTTGAGAAATCAGGAGCGATAATAATCTCTAAGAAAATGCCAGCTAATAGCTCAGCTGTTGCCGCATCGATTGTACGGTTAGCAGCTACGATACCACCAAAGATTGATGTTGGATCTGCTTCATACGCTTTTTTATAAGCCTCATGAATATCTTTACCTACGCCAACACCACAAGGATTCATATGCTTAACTGCAACGACTGCTGGTTCAGCAAACTCTTTAAGAATCGCAAGTGCAGCGTTAGCATCATTGATATTATTGTATGAAAGCTCTTTGCCGTGAAGCTGCTTAGCTGTTGTAATATTACCCGACTCAGCAATGGGCTTTTTGTAAAATGCAGCCTTCTGATGCGGATTTTCGCCATAACGTAAATCCTGTACCTTTTCGTATGTTACTGTATAGCTTTCAGGTAAATCCTCACCTTGTAGCTTTGATAAGTAATTAGAGATTAAAGCATCATATGCACCAGTATGACGGAATACTTTCGCTGCTAGCTTTTTACGTGTTGCCAGAGAAGTATCATCACCTGCTTCAAGCTCTTCAATAACTGTGCCATAATCTGCAGGATCAACAACAACCGTTACAAACGCATGATTTTTTGCAGCAGAGCGTAGCATTGTCGGGCCACCGATATCGATATTTTCAATTGCATCCTCATAAGTCACATCTGGCTTTTCAATCGTTTGCTTAAATGGATATAGGTTAACAACAACTAAATCGATATAGTCTAAACCAAGCTCCTCCATTTTCTGTTGATGCTCAGCACTATCACGAATGGCTAGTAAACCGCTATGAACAGCAGGATGTAATGTTTTTACACGACCATCTAAAATTTCTGGAAAGCCTGTTACATCAGAAATACCGATTACAGGAATACCTTCCTTTTGTAATAAGCTAAACGTACCACCTGTTGAAATAATTTCTACACCTTTTTCTGAAAGCTTACGTGCGAACTCTACGATTCCCGCTTTGTCAGATACACTAATTAATGCACGACGAATTGCCACTTTAATCCCTCCAATAAATTATTCGTTTATTTTAACATATCGATCATTAAGCTGAACCTTACCTGAAGCAATCCAAGAGATGACCTTAGGGTAAAGCTGCTGCTCCACTGAATGTGTTTTTACTGCTAGCGTTTCCTCTGTTTCTCCCTCATCTATCACTATCGCTTCCTGAGCAATAATTGGCCCGCTATCTAATCCACCATCAACAAAATGAACCGTAACACCAGTTACCTTTACCCCATAATCAAGTGCCTGCTTCATAGCATTAATGCCAGCAAAGCTAGGTAAAAGAGAAGGATGGATATTGATCATTTTGCCATAGTAAGGCTCAACTAAGGTAGGCGTGATTAGTCTCATATAACCAGCTAAGACAATTAAATCTATTTTCTTTGTTTGTAATTGCTTTAGAATCTCTGCTTCATAAGCCTCGCGACTTTCATAATTCTTGGGCGTGAATACGAAGGACTCTATACCAGCTTGTTGAGCACGCTCTACAACTCTGGCCAGCGGCTTATCACAGACAAGAAGCTCGATGGACACATCGAGCTTCCCTGCTTGCTTGGCATCCACAATAGCTTGAAAGTTTGAGCCATTTCCAGATGCGAAAACTGCAATGTTTAATGTCATTAAACGTCTGCTCCTGAGAATGTAACTACGCCAGTACCTTCCGTAACCGTACCAATCGTGTATACATTTTCGCCCAATTGCTCAGCTAGCTTAACAGCCTCTTTCGCTTGTGCTTCTGGCACAACGACAACTAAGCCGATCCCCATATTAAACGTCGTAAACATATCCTTGTTTGTAATATTACCCTTTTGCTGCATAAGCTCAAAAATCGGTAAAATTGGCCATGAGCCGTAGTTAATATTAACATTCACATCTTTTGGTAGTACACGTGGAATATTTTCAATAAAGCCTCCACCTGTAATATGTGCCATACCTTTAACATCTATTTTTTCTATTAATCCTAAAGCCGATTTAACGTAGATTTTCGTTGGCTCTAATAAAACATCGCCTAGCTTAGCTCCACCTAATTCAGCAAGCTCATCTTGAAGTGTATAGCCCTCCTGCTCTAATAATAGACGTCGAACTAAAGAGAAGCCATTACTATGAATACCACTAGAAGCAAACCCTAGCACTACATCACCAGGTTTAATCGTAGAGCCATCAATAATTTTCGGCTTATCAACGATCCCTACTGTAAACCCACCAATATCATATTCCTCAGGGCTGTACATACCAGGCATTTCAGCCGTCTCGCCACCAATTAAGGCACAGCCAGCTTGACTACAGCCCTCAGCAATACCAGCTACAATTTGCTCAATTTTCTCAGGTACAACTTTACCTGTAGCAAGATAATCTAAGAAAAATAATGGCTCAGCACCAGATACAATAATATCGTTCACGCACATTGCAACTGCATCAATGCCGATTGTATCGTGCTTATCCATTGCAAAGGCTAGCATTAGCTTAGTCCCTACACCGTCTGTACCAGAAACAAGTACAGGCTCCTCATATTTATCTTTATCTAAACTAAATAATCCTCCGAAGCCACCTAATCCTGTTAAAACCTCTGGGCGAAACGTTCGTTTAACGTGTTTCTTCATACGCTCAACAGCTTCATTACCAGCAGCAATATCCACGCCAGCTTGTTTATATGCTTCTGACATTACAAAACATCCTCTCCAAATTAATTAACAGGTGCATTTATGTGATGCTTCATCAGGAATGACAGTTGGATAATCATTATCAAAGCAACCCATGCATAAACCATGCTTATATTCATTGTTATCGCCACCAACGGCACTCATAAATCCTTCATCAGTTAAAAATGATAAGGAATCAGCATTTATTTTTTTTCTAATTTCTTCAACAGTAAGCTGAGAAGCGATTAGATCATCACGATTTGGTGTATCAATCCCGTAATAACAAGGATTTTTAAATGGTGGAGAAGTAATGCGTACATGTACTTCTGTTGCACCAGCCTCACGAAGTAAATTTACGATTCGTAGTGAAGTTGTTCCACGTACAATTGAATCATCTATCATAACGACACGTTTTCCTTCAACAACTTTTCGTACGGCAGAAAGCTTCATTTTAACACCACGCTCACGAAGCTCCTGTGAAGGTTGTATAAAGGTACGACCTGTATACTTGTTTTTAATTAAACCAAGCTCGTACGGTATTCCAGTTTGCTCAGCATAGCCAATTGCAGCTGATATACTTGAATCTGGAACACCTGTTACAACATCAGCATCCACAAACGATTCAATTGCTAATTTTTTACCCATTCGTTTACGTGCAGCATGTATATTAATTTCATTAATATCACTATCTGGACGTGCAAAATAAATATATTCCATAGCACATACCGCATGACGAGATTCACCGGCATCGTAACGGTCATATGTGATGCCGTTTTGATCTAGAATAATCATTTCACCAGGCAACACATCACGTAAATAGGTAGCCCCTACCGTTTCAAATGCACAGGTTTCAGAAGAAAAAGCATAGCCATCCCCTATTTTAGCCATCGATAATGGACGTAAGCCATGATGATCGGATGCGACGATTAATTTATCATTCGTCATAATTAGGAAAGCAAAGCCTCCGCTAAGTTGACGAAGTGCATCACGAGCAGCTTCAACGAAATCCTTAGAAGAACGAGCAATTAAGTGTGCGATAACCTCTGTATCACTTGATGTTTGAAAGATAGAACCACTTTGCTCTAACTGCTTACGTATTTCAGGTGCATTAACGATATTACCGTTAGTTGCTACGGCTAAATCACCGTCACGATATTTAAAAATAAGCGGCTGTGCATTCGCCAATCGACTTTCTCCAGCAGTAGAATAACGAACATGACCGATAGCACGGTCACCCTTTAACTGCTCCATAATCGATTGGTTAAATACTTCTTTTACAAGCCCCATCTCACGATGGTAGTGAAAGCTATTGTTATTGCTAGAATCTACTGTACAAATCCCTGCACTTTCTTCACCACGATGCTGAAGAGCATGAAGACCATAATAAGCAAGTCCTGAGGCGTTAGGGTATCCGAAGATACCAAAAACGCCACATTCCTCTCTTAGCTTATTGAAGACCTCGTCATGTCCAACGCCTTCATTGTAATAGTCCCCGCTCCATAGCTGCTCGTTTTTTACTTCATTAGACATGGAATCGCATCCTTCCAAACTCTCTCAAGTTTAGTAACCTCAGCATTGATTGCAGCATTTCCATTGATAGTTACTTGTAATGCTTTACCGCCAACAAGACCGATAATCGCAAATGGAATGCCCTTTTCATGTAAATGAGCAGTAAGTGCATCAACCTTCTCTTCTTTTGCAGAAAGTAAAATGCGAGATTGAGATTCACTGAATAAATAGTGGTCAGGACGTAAGTTTGTATCAACATTAACTGTAGCACCAATATGGCCTGCGATACAGCTTTCTGCTAATGCAACAGCTACCCCACCTTCAGATAAATCATGTGCAGATGCAACTAAGCCAGCTTGAATTGCTGATAACACTGCATCCTGTACTTTCTTTTCAGTATCTAAGTTTAATACTGGTGGACGACCTGCTGGTGAGCCATTTTTAATATATTGAAGCTCAGAGCCACCAAATTCAGGTTTCGTTTCACCTAATAAAATGATCGTATCGCCTGCTTCTTTAAAGTGCGAAGTCGTAATATGCTTAACGTCATGCACAAGTCCAACCATACCGATTACTGGAGTTGGATATATAGCACCTTTTGCATTTTCGTTGTATAAGCTTACGTTACCACCGATAACTGGAGTATTAAGCTTTACACAAGCTTCGCTCATGCCATCAGCAGCCTTTTCTATTTGCCAAAATACTTCTGGCTTCTCTGGACTACCAAAGTTCAAATTATCAGTAATCGCAAGTGGCTCTGCACCAGAGCATACGATATTACGAGCAGCTTCAGCTACCGCAATACGTCCACCTATTTCAGGATCTAAGTAAACATAACGGCCATTACAATCTGTTGTCATCGCTAACGCTTTGTTCGTTCCATCGACTAGAACTACTGCAGCATCAGAGCCCGGTTGCACTGCAGTTGCAGTACGAACCATGTAGTCATATTGATTGTAAACCCACTCTTTACTAGCGACAGTAGGGGAAGCAAGAATTTCCTCAAGTGCACTATTTAAATCTGTAATTTCAGCAAAATCAGCTGTGTTTACAGCTTCGAATTCACGATAATAAGCTGGCTCACTAGAAGGCTTATGATAAACAGGACATTCATCAACTAGTGCTTTAACTGGCATATCAGCTACTTGCTCACCTTTATGGAATAGGCGCAGGCGACCATCGTCAGTTACTTTACCAACCTTTTTACAAATAACGCCCCAACGATCAAATATTTCTTGTGCTTGTGCTTCATGATGTGGCTCTATAACAAAAAGCATACGCTCTTGTGATTCTGATAGCATCATTTCATACGGAGTCATATCTGATTCACGCTGTGGAACCTCATCTAAGTAAAGCTCTAGACCGTTTCCAGCTTTAGATGCCATTTCAGCACTAGAGCATGTTAATCCCGCTGCACCCATATCTTGAATACCTAATACGATGCCAGAATTAATTAGCTCTAAAGTAGCTTCCATTACTAGCTTCTCCATAAATGGATCGCCAACTTGAACGGCTGTTTTCTTCTCTTCCGATTCCTCAGAAAGCTCAACAGAAGCAAATGTTGCACCATGAATACCATCACGACCAGTTGGTGGTCCAACGTAAAACACTGGGTTACCTACCCCTTTTGCAACACCACGTTGAATTTTATCGTGGTCGATAAGTCCAACGCACATCGCATTAACAAGTGGATTACCTTCATAGCTTTCATCGAAGTTTACTTCACCGGCAACGGTTGGAATACCGATACAGTTACCGTAGCCAGCAATACCTGCAACAACATTTTCAAATAAATATTTAACACGCTCATTTTTTAAGCTACCAAAGCGTAAGGAGTTAAGCAACGCAATTGGGCGAGCACCCATTGAGAAAATATCACGAATGATACCACCAACGCCTGTTGCAGCTCCTTGGTAAGGTTCAACAGCAGAAGGGTGGTTATGTGATTCAATTTTGAATACAACAGCTTGATTATCACCAATATCGACAATTCCCGCACCTTCACCTGGTCCCATAAGAACACGCTCTCCAGTGATTGGGAATTTTTTAAGAATAGGCTTGGAGTTTTTATAAGCACAATGCTCTGACCACATAACAGAAAATACACCGATTTCTGTATAGTTAGGTATGCGACCTAAAAATCCACAAATTAATTCAAACTCACTATCTGAAACACCAAATTGCTGATAAATTTTTTGATCAACGATTTGCTGTGGTGTTGGTTCCTTAGCCGTTAATTGTTGTGCCATGTTGTTCCCTCCATGCATTCAAAATCGATGTAAACATACGTTTACCGTCGGCAGAGCCTAAAATTTCACTCATTGCGCGCTCTGGATGTGGCATCATGCCTACAACATTACCCGCTTTGTTAGAAATACCTGCAATATTATCTATAGATCCGTTAGGATTAGAATCAGCTGCATAACGGAAAATAATTTGATTGTTTGCTTGAAGCTCAGTTAATGTAGCCTCATCACAATAGTAGTTACCTTCACCATGGGCAATTGGAATATTAATAACTTCACCTTTTGCATATTCACGTGTGAATGGATTTTCATTATTTACAACTTCTAATGGTGCTTGATGGCAACGGAACTTTAATCCATTGTTACGAATTAATGCACCAGGAAGCAGGTTAGCCTCAGTTAAAATTTGGAATCCATTACAAATTCCTAATACATATTTACCTTGCTCAGCAGCTTTTACAACCTCGTTCATAACATTGGCGAAGCGTGCTACTGCACCACAACGTAAATAATCTCCATAGGAGAAGCCACCAGGAACTAAAATAGCGTCAAAGCTTGATAAATCAGTTGCTGTGTGCCATACATACTCAACATCAGCACCGATTTCTTTAACTGCTTTATAGCAGTCAATATCACAGTTCGAGCCTGGGAATACAAGTACTGCAAACTTCATCTTTTTAGTCCTCCAGTTCAATACGATAGTCTTCTACTACTGTATTTGCTAATAGCTTTTCGCTCATTTCTTTCACTTGAGCCTCTGCCTCAGCACGTGACGCAGTATTTAAATCAATCTCAAGATATTTACCAATTCGAACTTTCTCAACTTCTGCAAATCCTAATGTATGAAGTGCGCCTTGAACCGCAACACCTTGTGGGTCTAATACGTTCTCTTTAATTGTTACATAAACTTTAGCCTTCATCTTAAAATTGCCTCCCAAAAGTTAATTAATTATTTTAATTGTTTGCCTGTTAATGCTGTATAAATATCGAGATAGCGTTGTGCTGTTTTCGCTACAATATGATCTGGCAATGGTGCAGGCTTACTGTTACGATCCCAATCTGAAGAAAGTAAATATGAGCGCACTTGCTCTTTATCCATACTGTCAATTTCAATATCCAGAGCATATTTTTCTTGTGCCCAAAAACGTGAAGCGTCTGGAGTAAAAATTTCATCTATTAAAATGATTTCACCATCAATAATTCCGAATTCAAATTTACAATCTGCAAGAATAATGCCCTTTTCTAGACATTTTTCATGTGCAAAGTTGTAAAGCTTAATGCTGCACTCCCTTAACACCTCTGAAAGCTCTTTACCTACTCGATTACACATTTCAGAAAAAGAAATATCTTCATCATGGCCAATGTCATTTTTAGCTGAAGGTGTAAAAATAGGCGTCTCTAGCTTCATATTTTTGCGTAGTCCTGTAGGAAGTGGTTCATTGTTAATTTTCCCTGTTTGCTCGTACTGTCTCCAGCCGCCACCTGTGATATAACCGCGCACGATACATTCCATATCAATACGCTCAGCTTTTTTCGTCACCATAATACGATGCTTTAGAATTTCAGGATTTGTAATGATGTCACCTAGCTTATAGACATCTGTATGAACAACATGATTTGAAATAATGTCAGTCGTTTGCTCGAACCAATATGCTGATAGAGAGTTTAGCACGTTACCTTTATCAGGTACTGCTGGATCAAGCACATAGTCAAATGCTGAAATACGGTCAGTTACTACGATTAAGAAATATTCACCTAAATCATAAAGCTCTCTTACTTTACCTTGATAAATAAGTGGTGCCTTAACATAATCTACTGCTGATGACAACGCCGATTGCTGTTTAGTCATTTCCCATTTCCCCCCCGAAATGTTATATCACATACTTACTATAACGAACTGGCTATGCGATTATTGCAAGCCAAGGCGAGTAAAGATTGTATCTACATGCTTTAAGTGCCATGCTGGGTTGAAGCAATCCTCTATCTCTTCAGCTGATAAAACAGCCGTAATCTCTGGAGTAGCCTCTATAATTTCACGGAACTGCTGCTTTGTTTCCCAAGCTTGCATAGCACGCGGCTGAACTGTATCATATGCCTGTTCACGGCTAAAGCCACGATCAATTAGCTTTGTCATTACGCGACCAGAGAAGGGTACGCCGTAAGTAGCTTGCATATTACGTTTCATATTTTCCGGGAACACCGTTAAGTTTTTCAAAATATTACCTAGACGGTTAAGCATGTAATTTAACAGCATCGTTGCATCTGGTAAAATAACACGCTCTGCAGAAGAATGAGAAATATCACGCTCATGCCACAAAGTTACATTTTCATATGCAGTTAACATATGACCACGAATGACACGAGATAAGCCTGAAATATTTTCACAGCCAATTGGATTACGTTTATGCGGCATTGCAGATGAACCTTTTTGACCCTTTGCAAAAGGCTCCTCAACTTCACGGAATTCACTCTTTTGTAGGGCACGAATTTCAGTAGCAAATTTGTCCAAGCTTGTTGCTACTAACGCTAAAGTAGCCATATATTCAGCGTGACGATCACGTTGCAAGGTTTGTGTACTAATCGGTGCAGGAGAAATACCTAGCTTTTCACATACAAATTGCTCAACAAATGGATCAATATTGGCATATGTGCCTACTGCTCCACTTATTTTTCCGAATTGTACATTATGTGCAGCATGATCAAAGCGCTCAAGATTACGTTTCATTTCTTCATACCATAATGCTAATTTCAAGCCGAACGTTGTTGGCTCAGCGTGTACACCATGTGTACGTCCCATCATCGCTGTATCTTTATATTTAATCGCTTGCGTACGTAAAATATCGATAAAGTTCACAATGTCTTGACGTAATATTTTGTTTGCTTGTAATAGTAAATAGCCGTTAGCTGTATCAACAACATCAGTAGAAGTTAATCCGTAGTGAACCCATTTACGCTCAGGTCCAACCGTTTCTGATACTGCACGAGTAAAAGCAATCACATCGTGACGAGTCTCTTGTTCAATTTCATAAATACGATCAATATCAAAGGAAGCTTTCTCTCTTAGTAAGGCAACATCTTCCTTAGGAATAACGCCAAGCTCTGCCCATGCCTCACAGGAATAAAGCTCTACTTCTAGCCAAGCTTGAAATTTATTTTGCTCCGTCCAAATGGCTCTCATCTCTGGTCTTGAATAACGTTCTAACATAATTTCCTCCTAATATACGGCTAATATCTTTATTTATTTTTCGTTATTAAATTGCTCCTGCCAAATCGCAGTTTGCTTAATCCATTTAAGTGCAGCCTCTACATCATGAGCAAGCACATTCACATGCCCCATCTTACGGTTATAAGCAGCATCTGCTTTTCCATACAGATGAACCTTTACCTCCACCTCTAGCTGCTGTGCTAACAGATCAGACTTCTGCATATACTCATATAACTTAGGCATATGCTGACCTAATACATTAACCATGACTACTGGCTGTCTTAATCTAGTAGAACCAAGCGGTAAATTACATATTGCTCTTACATGCTGCTCAAACTGACTCGTATAGCAGGCCTCCATCGTGTAATGTCCACTATTGTGTGGGCGAGGAGCTAGCTCATTGACATAAAGCTGACCGTCTTTAGTTACAAACATTTCAACTGCTATAAGACCAACCACATCTAACCCTTTTGCTATTTTTAATGCTAGCTCCTCTGCTTGCTTAGCAAGTGCTAAGTCAATCCGAGCAGGCACGATAGATAAATGCAGTATATTATTCACATGAATATTTTCTGCCGGCGGAAACACCTTAATCTCACCACTGGAGCTTCGTGCTGCAATAACTGATATCTCTTTTTCAAATGAAATAAATTGCTCTAACACAAGCTCTGTATTTAATTGTGCTAATGTGCTATATGCAAGCTCTAGCTCCTCCTGCTTACGAATGACGAATTGGCCTTTTCCATCATATCCACCTGTAGCTGTTTTAAATACAGCGGGTAAGCCTAATTGCAAAGCAGCATCCACTAAGGATTCATAGCTCGTAATTTTTCGATAAGGAGCCACCGTTACACCAGCAGCCTCAATCGCTTTTTTCTCTCTTAATCGATGCTGTGTTGTGTATAGTAACTTACTTCCTTGTGGAACATAGCTTTTTTCCATTAATATAGCCGCAACTGAAGCATCTACATTTTCAAATTCGTAGGTGATGACATCCGATTCACTTGCTAGCCTTAATGCAGCCTCGACATCATCGTATTTTGCTGTTACTTGCTTACTAACTTGCCCCATCGGACCATTTTCAGTAGGATCAAGCGTGACAAAGCGATAACCTAAGCTGCTACCAGCTTCAACAACCATTCGGCCAAGCTGTCCACCACCAAGCACACCAATAGTGCTACCAGGCAAAATCACCTTCTCATTTTGACTCATAGCTCATCACTACTTTCTAGCACTTCCTCTGTAATACGTGCTCTTCGTGCCTCAACCTTTTCTCTTATTTCTTCATCAAAAGCACCTAAAATTTGTGCTGCTAAAAGTCCTGCATTTGTCGCTCCAGCGTTTCCAATCGCAACAGTAGCAACGGGAATACCTCCTGGCATTTGTACAATTGAAAGTAAGGAATCAAGTCCATTTAAGTTCGATGACTTAACAGGTACACCGATGACTGGTAGTGATGTTTTAGCTGCAACCATTCCAGGTAGATGTGCTGCACCACCTGCTCCTGCAATAATGACTTTAATACCGCGTGAAGCTGCTGACTCAGCGTAAGAAAACATTAAGTCAGGAGTACGATGTGCTGAAACGACTTTCTTCTCATATGAAATACCTAATTCATCAAGTACATCACAAGCTAGTTTCATCGTAGCCCAATCTGATTTACTGCCCATAATAACACCAATCTGTATTGACACGAATCACAAACCTACTTTCTTTATGTTTTAGCAAGCAATTGCTATGTTTTTATAAGAAAATAAAAAAGTCCACTAGCAGACCTTTGATGGGATAGCTAACAGACTTCAAATTTAAATGCTTAATCGCTAATTTACACACGAATGGTGTTATGCGATAGTAAACAAGCATAAGTTAGCATTGTTTTATATCATCACTTCATGTTGTTCGCGCAAATCATTTATTCAATAAAGTCCGTAGTCCGGAAAAATACGGTTCCGGGTAGAAACATTTAAGCCATTTCCTTAAATATATACGAGACATCTATTAAGTTTTTATTCATATACAGTTTACCTTTAACGATTAGGGCTGTCAACCAAAATACGAACATTAAATAATATTAAAATTGCTATAGTTCGTTTTTATTCCATTAACTTATTTATTTTTGCACTATTACGACATTATTCATCTGATATTGTTAAAATCTAACACGATTGGTTAGCTAATGTTCCGAACAATAAATAGTTTATCCATTCCATTATGTTAAATACTATTCTTGTATAAGCATGAATATACTTAATCTATATGTAATGTTCTCCCTTTATTGTTGGAGGTGAAAAAATGTACATTCATACCGTTGCAAGAGGAGACACACTATGGCAATTGGCTAAGCAATATAGTGTTCCATTAGAGTACATTAGCAATATAAATCATATTGTAGATGACGAAGGACTTGTAGTTGGGCAAGCTATTATTATACCCACGATTAGCAACCAAATGACATATAAAGTAAAGGCGAACGATACCCTGGCTCGCATCGCAAAAATGTTCGGTGTAACGATCATGGAGCTTATGATTGCCAATCAAATCTTTAACCCTGCTACGCTACAGGTTGGTACCTTATTAAAAATACCTTTACCTTTAAGACCAGAAATTGAAGTTAATGCTTATTTAGACAAATTTGATGAGCCCGCTATACAGCAGCTTACAGCAAATGCTGATAGCTTAACGTACGTAAGTATTTTTAGCTATAACATATCTGAGCAAGGCACATTAATCCCTCTAGCTGATGAAGCTGTTATAACAGCTGCCTACGCAAGCAACGTCGCACCTATGCTAACCATTACTAATATTGTTGATGAGGGTTTTAGTCAAGCACTCATTAGTAGCATTTTGTCTGATAGACAGCTACAATCAACATTAATCTCCTCCATCATTGCAACGATGCAGGAAAGAGGCTTTCGAGCACTAAATATAGATATAGAATATATACCACCTGAGCTAGCTGAAGCCTTTAATGCTTTTCTTAGTGAACTGGCTGGTGCCGTACAACAGGAAGGTTTTCTAATTTCTAGTGCACTTGCGCCTAAACTGTATGCTGAGCAGCCTGGCATATTATATGAATCACATCATTATAAAGTAAATGGAGAGCTATTAGATTTTGTGATTATTATGACCTATGAATGGGGCTGGACAGGTGGACCTCCACTTGCGGTTGCCCCGCTTAACGAGGTTAAAAAAGTAATGGAATATGCTATTTCTGAAATCCCCCCTCATAAGTTAATGATGAGTGTTCCATTGTATGGCTATGATTGGACATTGCCTTACGTCGCTGGGGAAAGTCGAGCTAGAGCGATTACTGAGCAAGAAGCAATCCTGCTTGCTAGACGCTATAATGCCAGAATTCAATTTGACGAAACGGCTCAGGCTCCACATTTCACGTATTATGATGAACAAGGCATTCAGCATGTTGTTTGGTTTGAGGATGCTCGCAGCTATCAGGCGAAAATGAATCTTGCAAAAGATTTAAATTTGCGAGGTATAAGCTATTGGAAGCTTTCTATGGATGCTCCAATTAATTGGTTTGTACTCGCAGAAAATTTTATCGTTAAAAAAATATAAGCCTATCTTTAGTGTCACAAAACAATAAAGGCATGGGTACTTCTCTATGAGTAAGAGAGGTACACCATGCCTTTTGCTTTTATGTTGTGAATAGCTTTTTATATTCACCATAGCCTTCTTTTTCTAAGTCTTCCTTTGGAATAAATCGGAGTGCAGCAGAATTAATGCAATAGCGTAATCCACCTTTATCAAGTGGTCCATCTTCAAACACATGCCCAAGATGTGAATCCCCCTGATTACTTCTTACCTCCACTCGTACCATCCCATGTGTCAAATCTAACTCCTCAACAACAGCCTGATGGTCTAATGGCTTTGTAAAGCTCGGCCATCCACAATGTGAGTCAAATTTATCCTTTGAGCTAAATAAAGGCTCACCTGAAACGATATCTACATAAATGCCCTCACCATTAAAATCCCAATACTCATTTCTAAATGGTGGCTCTGTGGCATTGTTTTGTGTGACTTCATATTGAATAGGTGTTAGCTTTTGCTTTAATGCTGCTACATCCTTTTTAACCGTCCATGCCTCACGCAAGAAAGCCTCACGCCCAGAGCCCTTGCGATAGTTTTTATAACGGAACGGATTTTTCTTATAGTAATCCTGATGATATTCCTCAGCAGCATAAAACGGCATCGCTTCACGTATCGCCGTTACGATTGGTTCAGAAAAACGTCCACTTTCCGCTAATGCTTTTTTCGAGGCTTCTGCAAGCTGCTTTTGCTCTTCATTATGATAAAAAATAGCAGTTGTATACGACTGACCACGATCAGCAAACTGTCCACCTGCATCTGTTGGATCAATTTGCTGCCAAAATAACTCTAACAGCTTAGCATAGCTTATTACACTATCATCAAACTCGATTTGCACCGCTTCTAAATGACCGGTTGTATCCGAGCATACCTGTTCATAGGTTGGATTTTCAACATGTCCTCCTGTATAGCCTGATGTTACACGAATAACTCCATCATATTTATCAAATGGCTTTACCATACACCAAAAGCATCCACCTGCAAATGTAGCGAATTGAATTGGCATCAGCACGCACCTCTCTTTACTTTTAATTTAAAGCCTTTAAACGGATAGCTGTTTTGAGTATAGCTATTTCCTGTTCATACTGGATATATAACTGTTCAGCTTCTTCTAAGCTTACTTCCTCAAACTTTAATTTTTGTCCAGGCTTTAATTGTCCTAACAAAGCTATATCCTTTGCAGCAATCGTTGCTATTTTCGGATATCCACCAATCGTTTGTCGATCAGCCAATAAAATAATAGGCTGACCATTAGCAGGTAGCTGTACCGTTCCATGTACAACTCCTTCTGATATTTTCTCTTCACGAATTTCCCAGTCTAGCTGCTCACCAACAAGTCGATATCCCATCCGATCTGACTGTGCATCAATAGACCAGACTGACGTTTCCCAAGCTTCCTTACTTTGCTCTTTTAAGTACTTAAAATCTGGTCCCTTTATATAACGTACAGTCATAATATCTGTATAAAAGGGAGCAAAGTGCTGTACGTGGAACGATATTTTTTGCTCCTGCTCTATTTTTCTCCAAAGCTTATAAGATAAGCTAGAAGGCTTTAGCTTGTTAACCTGTATGACATCCTCAGCTTTCAATGCTCTGCCCTCGTAGCCTCCAACTTTAGCTCTTAATGACGTGCTATAGCTTCCCAGAACTTTAGGAATTGCTAAGCCACCAGCAACTGCAATATAAACGCGACAGCCCGCTCGATATTGAGCGAATGTAAGAGTTGAGTGCTCTGTCACCACAATCGGCTGCCACATATCTACTGGTTTATTATTGACATAGGGAGTCATATCCCCACCACAAATAGCTATCATATGAGTATCAGTAAATTTAAGTGCTGATCCAAATAAAGTCAGCTCGATTACCGCCTCATCCTCATGATTTCCTACTAATATATTAGCGACACGTGCCGAGCTTTCATCCATAGCACCGTTACAATTCACACCAAAGCGTTGAAAACCAACTCGTCCTAAGTCTTGAATTGTAGCAAGTACGCCAGACTTTATCACCTCTATTGCCATCTTCGTCACCTCTTATGTCCATTGCATGCGGCTAATTTCTTCAAATTGCTCAGCACGAATTGGAATGAATTTAATATAATCACCTGCTTGAATTAATGTAGGCATATCGTTTTGCGGTCTAAACAGCTGTAGTGGCGTACGCCCAATTATTCTCCAGCCACCAGGTGTAGAGATGGGATAAATGCCTGTTTGCTCTCCAGCAATACCTACACTGCCCGCTTCAATTACTGGTCGTGGAATCGCCTTGCGTGGCATCGCTATTCTCTTATCCATCCCACCTAAGTAAGGAAAGCCAGGTGCAAAGCCTAGCATATGAACGAGATAAGGCTTTCCGCTATGAATCTCAATGACGTCATCTACAGTACAATCGTTGTAACGGGCAACCTCCTGTAAATCTGGTCCATATATACCACCGTAACAAACAGGAATTTCTACAATTCTAGTTGAATGCGTTAATTTTCGCTCTTGTTGTTGAGTAGATTCTATAATGTGCGTCACGATCTGTTTTAAATAAGCTGATGGCTTATCAGTTAATCCTAATTCATTAATATGAAGCCAGATTTCATACGGATCATAATGAATAACAATAGAGCAGTAAGCAGGAACAAGCTCAGTGATCCCAACTATATGTTTCTCTTCAATACTTTGCTGTATGTGAAGCACATATTGATGCACATCTACACTAATTTTTTGTTCAAAATGAACCACTAGAGCTTTCTCACCTAAACTAGAAACTGTAAAATACATAAATTCCTCCTAGAAAGCGAATTGTGGTGCTGTAATTTGGATGCCTGCCTCCTGTAATGCAACGATAAGCTCTTTGGCATGCTCTAATGCATCAGGAGAATCTCCATGTATACATATCGTATCAGCACGCATATCAATCATCTCACCAGTCCGTGCTTCAACCTTATTTTCTTTAACCAATCTTACCATTCGCTCACATGAATAACGAGAATGTACAATTAATGCTTGTTCGTGTAAACGAGGTGTTAATAAACCATCCTTTTCGTAATTGCGATCAGCGAAAACTTCATTTACTGTACGTAGACCAATGCGAGCACCAGCCTTAACTAGCTCACTATTAGATTGTCCAACTAAAAAAATATCCTCATCAATTCGAAATGCTGCTTCAGCAATCGCTTCTGCAATTAATCTATTTTCATTTGCCATATGATAAAGAGCTCCATGTGGTTTAACATGAGCTATATTAGCCCCTTCTGCTTTTGCGAAAGCTTGTAAAGCACCAAGCTGATACAGCACTAGCCCATAGATTTCCTCGGCATCAATATCCATTCTTCTTCTACCAAAGCCTTGCTTGTCAGGAAGACTTGGATGTGCACCGATTGCAACGTTATGCTTTAAGGCAAGCTTAATTGTTTGACGCATTGTTTGTGGGTCTCCTGCATGAAATCCACAGGCTATATTAGCAGATGTTATGTATTTCATCATTTCTTCATCTTGACCTAGCTTATATATGCCGTAGCTCTCACCCATATCACAGTTTAAATCCACTTTAAACATCCTGTTTATCACCCTCATTTCTCAAACAATAAAATGCGTCTATATTATAGCATAGTCTGGACATTACCAAATAGCTGCTATAGCTTGTCATAAAAAAAGGACATAACAGAGAGCAAATCGTTTGAACTATTCCAATACAAAATAGAAAAGAGGATATGATGCTCATAACTGAACATCATATCCTTAAGAGAAATATGTAGCTTTCTACACAAAATAAAAAAACCGCCGAGCTGGCCTAGCCCGGCAGTTGATTAATTATTAACTATTCTCCACCTAAGAATACATAACGTGCAACAATCAATACGGCTAAAACAATCATTAACCAATGCACTTTGTATTTACCTTTTTTCGCAATATTAGCTACGCCAGCAAGAAGAACATAGAATACGATACCGAAAGAGATACCGTTAGCGATGCTCCAAGTTAATGGCATAAATGCAATCGTGAAGAACGCTGGAATAGCATACACTAAGTCAGAGAAATCAATTTCTTTGACTGATTGCATCATGAGTACACCTACGATAATAAGTGCAGCTGCTGTAGCTGAACCTGGTACTAATGCAACTAGCGGTGATAAGAATAATGCTAGTAAGAAACAGATACCTGTTACAACAGACGTTAAACCAGAACGTCCGCCTTGAGCAATACCTGCAGAGCTTTCAACGAAAGCTGTTACTGTACTTGTACCTAGAGCAGCACCACCACTAACACCAATAGCATCAACAAACATTGCTTTACCGATACGTTTTTTACCTTCAACTGGATCTTTCATAATACCAGCACGGTTAGCTGTACCAACTAACGTACCGAATGTATCAAATAGCTCAACAAATGTGAACGTTAAAATAACAGTAATTAATCCAACTTCCATTACACCTGCAAAATCAAAGTGCCAGAAGTTCATTTCACTAAATGCAGGTACCCAGCTATTTGCCGCAAATGTTTCTTTAACATCTACTACACCTGAAACAATAGCAATAACTGTTGTAAGCAAGATCCCCCATAAAATAGCACCTGGAACTCTTAATACCATCATAATAGCGATAAACGCTAATGTAAGAATTGTAAATAGCATTGTAGTGTCATGGAAGCTACCAAGCCCTACTACTGATTCAAAACTAAATAATGTAGTAAACTCACCTGCTTTAATATCACGAACCGCTTCAACATTAATCGTTAATAGATTACTGTTTTTCATCCCGATTATAGTAATGAATAGGCCAATACCTACTGTAATCGCATGTTTCAAACTATCTGGAACAGCATCAACAAGAAGCTGTCGTACTTGAGTGACTGTTAATATGAAGAAGATAATACCTGAAATAAATACTGCTGTTAAACCCATTGCTGGGGATATAGGAGTATCTGTTGCAGCCGAAGCAATAATAACGGATGCAAAGTATGCGTTTAAGCCCATCCCTGGAGCTAATGCAACTGGGAAGTTAACAAAAATCCCCATTGCGATTGTGAAAATACCAGCTGCTAATGCTGTAGCAATAAATACACTTTGCCATGACAAGCCAGTTGGTTCCAAAATACTTGGGTTAACCGCTAAAATATAAGCCATAGTCATGAAAGTCGTTAGACCTGCCATAATTTCAGTTCTGACATTTGTTCCTAGTTCCTTCAGTTTAAAGAAACGCTCCATTTTGAATATACCCTCCCAAAATTTTGAATGGAACAATCAAAAAAAGCCTAGTAAACATGTGAAATAGACATGTCTCTAGGCTCTTACGCAAAAAGGAGATTTTTCTACTGGCCGAGCAGAAAAAACCTCACCTTTCGTAGCCTGATCATTATACGGTGACCTAGTAGAGACTCTCAAGCCAATTCTTGAGATTATACGAAAGAATATGCTTTTGTTGTTATCCACTAATATTGTACTTACATGTCGATTAATATGTCAATGCTTTTTACGAATATTTGTCGAGATTTAAGAGAAAATATTCGCCTTTTCTTAAATATGCCCTAAAAAAGCTAGCGTGATATTCGCTATTCATTAAAAATATTGCCAATTAAGTTCCTTTATATTCCTCTACATGATTAATAGTAAAAGTGCAACTTTTTTGCTTTAAGATTAGTTTAGTATGTGTTGCATTAATTTCAATATTAGCGAAACTTTTTTGCACCATTTGCGAATATATTTATTGATGAATTTAAATAGTTATCATTCACTAAGATATCTACTAAACTATCATTTATTTACATGAAATCTCGTTTATAGTAATCTTAGAAAGGCTTAATATTCATTAATTATATAAAATAACATATTTTAGGAGGAATCATGAACACTCGCAGACTAAAAGTTATATCTTTCATTGTTTGTACTTTATTAGTAGGCTCAGCAGTATTACCTACATACTCTAATAGCAATATTGTCTATGCAGAAGCTAGTGCTACTAATCAAGCACAAGAGATAGTTTCAGAGGTAATTGAAGAGAGTCATCCAGAATCAGAACTCGAGCAAGAGTCGACTCAAACACCGCCCCAAGTAACAGAACCGACTCAAGTTGGTAGTAGTGCAGCAAGTCAAGTTATCGTACTAACTCGTAATAGTAAAAATTACAGCTTTAATGGCGTCAATAAAACTTTAACACAGCCTGTAACCGAAAAAGATGGGGTAACTTATATTCCCTTAAAATCAATTGCTGAGCTATATGGCTTTAATGTTAGCTACAATAGTAAAACTAA
>Ga0182742_1000576_pt1 | contig 55792 bp, 48 predicted proteins | sample eDN5th37CBELigMG_FD_128880 | JGI IMG/M metagenome (GOLD analysis project Ga0182742, IMG submission 128880) | Enriched Miracle-Growth compost microbial communities from Emeryville, California, USA - eDNA 5th pass 37_C BE-Lig MG (version 2)... ...
CGACGGGATGAGGCTTGCGCTCGGTGAGCAGCCCACCGGGCGAGCGCAAATCCATGTCGATGCCCCATTCTTCGCAGAACTCGCGGATTGCCGTGCTTGCGTCCGGCGCGCGCGGGGCGGTGAGGAACGTCGCGACATCGAAGCCGATCCCGCCTGCGCCGATGATGGCGACGCGTGGGCCGGCCTTGCGCTGACCGCTAAGCAGCTCGGGATACGAGATCACCTTTGGGTGCTCGATCCCGGGGATCGCCGGCACGCGCGGACGCACGCCTGCGGCGAGGATCACCTCGTCGAAACCACCCTGCGCGACGATCTCGGCGGTGGCCCGAGTGCCGAGATGAACGGTGACCCGATGCTTCGCGAGCTGGACGGTGAAGTAGCGCAGCGTCTCGCGAAACTCCTCCTTGCCGGGCACTTCGCGGGCGTAGCGGAACTGCCCTCCGATCTCGGCTTCCTGCTCGAAAAGCGTGACTGAATGGCCGCGCTGTGCCGCCGTGACCGCGGCGGCGAGGCCGGCCGGCCCTGCCCCGATCACGCACACCCGGCGCGGCTTCCTGGCGGGCTCGATGACCAGCTCCGTTTCGCGAGCGGCGCGAGGGTTCACGAGACACGTCGCTCGCTTGCCCGAGAAGATCCGATCCAGGCACGCCTGATTGCAGGCGATGCAGGTGTTGATGTCCTCCTCGTGTCCCTGCGCTGCCTTGGTGCCGAACTCCGGGTCCGCCAGCAGCGGGCGCGCCATCGAAATGAGATCCGCGCCGCCGTCGCTCAGCAGTTTCTCCGCCACCGCCGGATCGTTGATGCGATTCGTCGCGATGACGGGCAAGCGCGTGGCCGCCTTGATGCGCGAAGTGACCCACGAGAACGCCGCGCGCGGCACCATGCTGGCGATTGTCGGCACGCGCGCTTCGTGCCAGCCGATCCCGGTGTCGATCATCGTGACGCCGGCCCGCTCGAGCTCGCCCAGCAGCCACACCGCGTCTTCGAACGTATTCCCATCGGGAACCAGGTCGAGCCCCGAGATGCGGAACACGACGATGAAGTCCGGCCCCGCCGCCGCCCTCACCCGCCGCACCACTTCGAGCGGGAAACGGCAACGGTTTTCCTGCGAGCCGCCCCACTCGTCCGTGCGGCGATTCGTCCGCGGCGAGATGAACTGGTTCAGCAGGTATCCCTCGGAGCCCATGATTTCGACGCCGTCGTAGCCCGCCTCTCGCGCGAGCGTTGCAGTGCGCGCGAAATCGTCGAGCTGCGAGCGGATGCCGTCGGCATCGAGCTCCCTGGGCGTGAAGCGATTGATCGGCGCCTTGATGCGTGAAGGCGCGACGATGAAAGGGTGATAGCCATATCGCCCCGCGTGCAGGATCTGCATGCACACGTGCGCGCCGCCCGCGTGGATGGCGTCCGTGACGAGACGATGCCGCGCGACCTCACGTTTCGTGCTCAGCTTGCCCGCGAACGGCCCGATCCATCCCACGCGATTGGGCGCGATGCCGCCCGTGACGATGAGGCCCACGCCCCCGCGCGCACGTTCGCCGAAATACGCGGCGAGCTTCGGATAGTCCCGCGCGCGATCCTCCAGCCCCGTGTGCATCGAACCCATGACGATCCGATTGCGCAACGTGAGAAAGCCGAGATCGAGCGGAGCGAATAGATTCGGATACTTCACGCGTGGCGCATGATACCAGCGCGGGCGCCGGCGCCCGCCGGGCGATGCCTCGGGCGGCCGATGGACAAGGGGCCGGCCGCCCTCCTACGATCCGCGCCTCGTTGACCGACGATCGGCCCGCCAGTGACCTCCGCACTCCTCGAAGTCCGCAACGTCGTCAGGAAATATCCCGGCCCGCCGCCCGTCCTGGCGGTGGACGGCGTGTCGTTCGCCGTGCCCGAGGGCATCTGCTTCGGCCTCCTCGGGCCGAACGGCGCCGGCAAGACGACGACCATCGAAATGATGGAAGGCATTCTCGCCCCGACCTCCGGCGAGGTCCTCTATCGCGGCGAGCCCATCGGCCGCCGATTCAAGGAGGAAGCGGGCATCCTGTTCCAGAAGACAGCCCTGCAGGACTTTCTCACCGTCCGGCAGAGCCTCACGATGTTTCGCGGGCTGTACTCGCATGGGCTGGATGTCGACGAGGTCATCCGCCTCTGCGCGCTTGAGAAGCTGGAGAAGCGGGACACGCGCAAGCTTTCGGGCGGCCAGCAGCAGCGCCTGCTCCTCGCCATCGCGCTCGTGAACGACCCCAAGCTCATCTTCCTGGACGAGCCGACCACCGGGCTCGACCCGCAGGCGCGGCGTAACTTCTGGGAGCTCGTGCAGTCCATCAAGGCGCGGCGGAAGACCATCATCCTGACGACGCACTACATGGAAGAAGCCGAGCTCCTCTGCGACGAGATCGCGATCATGGACAAGGGCCGCGTCATCGCCCAGGGCACGCCGCGCAACCTGCTGCGGGAGCATTTCGACGAAGTGCTGCTGGAGCTGCCGCGGCAGGAGTTTCCGGAAGGCGCGCGCTCGCTGCCGCTGAAGGTGATCGAGGCGAGCGATCGCGTCGAGATCACCACGAACGATCTCGACGGCACGCTGCGCAAGCTGATGGATGCGCGCGTCCCGCTGAAGGACCTGCGCATCCGGCCGCCCAACCTCGAGGACCTCTTCCTCGAGCTCACGGGCAAGGAGCTGAGGGCATGATGAAGCGACTCTTCGCCGTGTGGCATGCGCGGAACCTGGAGTTCGTGCGCGACCGCGGCACCATGATCTTCGTGCTCGTGCTGCCCATCGCGCTCATCCTCGGGATGAGCTTCGTGTTCGGCGGCGGCGAGCGGCCGCTCTTCAAGGTGGGCGTGCTCGCGCCGGTCGTCGACACGCAGTCACATCCGTTCCTCGGCGAGCGGTTCACGGATTTCGTCCCGGTGACGGACGAGGCGGACGCCATCCGCAAGGTATCCCGCCACTCGCTGGACCTCCTCGTCGACGTCAAATCGCCCGTGCGGTACTGGGTGAATCCCAGCTCGCCGAAGGGATACATCGTCGAGAAGCTCCTGCTGCAGGCGGACCCGAGCGCGCACCGCGAGCCCGTGTCCGGCGACGCCGTGCGTTACGTGGACTGGCTTTTCCCCGGAATTCTGGGGATGAACCTGATGTTCGGCTGCATCTTCGGCGTCGGGTACGTCGTGCTCCGATACCGGAAGACGGGCTTTCTCAAGCGGCTGAACGCGACGCCGCTCACCGCGTTCGAGTTCCTCACGGCGCAGGTGCTCTCGCGTCTCGTGCTGACGGCGGTGGTCACGTCGATGCTGTTCGTGGGCATCGGTGCGCTCATCAATTTCCACGTGGCAGGAAGCTTGCTGCTGCTGTTCGTGCTGATGCTGCTCGGTGCCCTGTCGATGATCGCGCTGGGGCTCACGGTCGCGGCACGGTTTTCGAGCGAGGAGATGGTGGGCGGAATTCTCAACCTGCTGAGCTGGCCGATGATGCTGCTGTCCGGCGTCTGGTTCTCGCTGGAAGGCTCGCCTCAGTGGGTGCAGTGGATTGCGCAGATATTCCCGCTCACCCATCTCCTGGACGCGGCCCGCGCGGTCATGATCGACGGGGCGGGCATCGCCGCGATCAGCAACCATCTCATCTATCTCGCCGTGACGGCGGTTGCGTTCCTCGCCTTCGGCGCATGGTCGTTCCGCTGGCGCGCGGAGTAAATCATGCGTTTTTATAGCGACAATACGGCTCCGGCCTGCCCGGAGATCTTCGCGGCGATCGCCGAGGCGAACCACGGCAGCGCGAAGGCGTACGGTGACGACGATCTGACCTTGCAGCTCGACGCCGCCTTCAGTGCCTTCTTCGGGAAGGACGTGAAGGCATTCGCGGTTGCAACAGGCACCGCTGCAAATTCTCTGAGCCTCGCGACACTGTCGCCGCCGTACGGGGCGATCTTCGCGCACGAGCAGGCGCACATTTACGTGCATGAGGCAGGCGCCACGGAGTTCTTCTCCGGCGGCGCTCGCATCGTGACCGTGCCGGGCGATGCCGGGAAGATCACGCCGGAGACTCTCGCGGAGTCACTCGACCGCAACCCCGCCTCAGCCCACTCGGTGCAACCCGCCGGCGTTTCCCTTTCCCAGGCCACCGAAGTCGGGACCACCTACACGCCGGCGGAAATTTCGGCACTGGCGGACCTGGCTCGCCGCCGAAACCTGAAGGTGCACATGGACGGCGCGCGTTTCGCGAACTCCGTGGAGTTCCTTGGCTGCACGCCTGCGGACGTAACATGGAAAGCGGGCATCGACGTGCTTTCGTTCGGCGCCACCAAGAACGGCGCGATGGGCGCCGAGGCCGTCGTGTTCTTCAACACGGATCTGGTGAAGGACTTCGAGCTGCGTCGCAAGCGGGCGGGGCATCTGCTTTCGAAGTCACGCTACGTGTCCGCGCAGCTTCTGGCGTATCTCAAAGACGACTTGTGGCGACGAAATGCCGCGCGCTCGAACGGGCTCGCTCAGAAGATCGGCGCGGCCGCCGGCAAGGCCCTGCTCTATCCGGTCGAATCGAACCAGGTGTTCCTGAATCTGGGTGCGGCGGGCAAGAAGCGGCTGCGCGATGCCGGCTTCGAGTTCCACGACTGGGGCAGCGAAGCTTCCGGGTTCGCGCGCTTCGTCGTGTCCTGGGATCAGGCGGAGTCGGATGTCGCCGCGCTTTGCCGCGCGCTCAGCCAGTGATCTTCGCGAGCAGCTTGCGGGCGAACACGAAGTCCGGCGCGATCAGCAGCGCGCGTTCAAGCGCATCGCGCGCGGCCACGATATCGCCCTGCTCCAGATAACCCCGCCCCAGGTACGCATAGACCTCGGCCGCGCCCCAGCCCGGCGTGCGGTCCACCCCCTGGCGCTCGGCTTCGAACGCCTCGGCAGCCTTCCTGAGCTTCGCGATCGCTTCACTGTCGAGCGGCCCGGATTCGCCCTGCTCAAGCGCGTTCAGCATCAGCACGCGCGGATCCTTCGGCGCGAGCTTCAACGCTTTCTCCATGTACCCCGTGCTCTTCGAGGCAGCGAGCGGCTTCCACGTGGTGAGATTCGACAACGCGCGCAGGCAGGCTGCCTGCAAGGCGAGCCCCTCGCCGAAACTGGGTTTGCTGGTCACCGCGACATCGAGCCGGCTCACGCAGCGCGCAGCAGCCTCGCGGGCGCGGGTTTTGTCGCGCGGGGCGAGAACCGTTGAGAGACGAAAGTTGGCGAGACCAAGGTAGTAATGCAGCAGCGGCTCGTCCTCGCTGCCCGGCCCGGAGAGCTGCTGGACCACGTCCGACAGGGCTCGGGCGTCTTCCGTGTAGAAGCCGTACTGGATGCGGGTTTCGACATCCATCCACTGGTTCGCGGCAGCGGTGGAGCTGCCCGCCAGGGCAAGAAGCGCGAGGGCGAGAATGCGACGTCCAGGTTGCATGAAGCCACGTGCCATCAGCGAAGTTAGAATGCGGACCGTACATGACGAACGCTAGCACAGCCATTTTTTCGCCCGGCGCGACGGCGGTCTCACCCGCACTGATCGACATCGGAATCAACCTCACCCACGATAGTTATGACAGCGACCGCGACGCCGTCATGGCCCGTGCCGCGGCCGCGGGCGTCGTGCAGATGGTAGTGACCGGGGCAAGCGGGGAAGGATCGCGCAAGGCCGCGGCGCTCGCCCGGCAGCATCCCGGAACGCTTTTCGCGACGGCCGGAGTTCATCCTCACCATGCGACCGAGCTCACTGAGGAACTGGCCCAAGAGCTCGAGGCGCTTGCGCACCAGCCTGAAGTCGTAGCCGTCGGCGAATGCGGTCTCGATTACTTCCGGGATTTCTCGCCGAGGGACGTGCAGCGAGCGGCCTTCGCGCGGCAACTGGAAATCGCGGCACGCGTGGGCAAGCCCGTGTTCTTGCATCAGCGCGACGCTCACGCGGATTTCATCGCGATCCTGCGCGAGCACGCGGCGGCGTTGTCGGCTGGCGCCGTCGCGCATTGCTTCACCGGTCAGGCGACCGAGCTCGCGGACTACCTGGACATGGGTCTCGCCATCGGCATCACGGGCTGGATCAACGATGAGCGGCGGGGACGTCACTTGCTGCCGCTGGTGCGCGAGATTCCCGCGGCGAAGCTCATGATCGAAACCGACGGGCCTTATCTCCTTCCGCGCGATCTCACTCCGAAGCCTGCGACGCGGCGGAACGAACCGGCGTTCCTCCCGCACATCGCCGCGACGGTTGCCCGGGCGCGAGATGAGAGCGTGGAGACGGTGGCCGCGGCGACCACCGCCACTGCGCGGAAGTTCTTCGGGCTGCCTCAGGCAGTACGGTAGATTTACACCGTAAATCATTGATCTTTGAATTCTAAAGGTACCCAGATGGACATCGCCCGCGTACTGGCATCTGTCGAGGATCAGTGGAAGAACCGGATCCTGCAGTCCCTGTGCGACTACGTGCGCATCCCGAACAAGTCGCCCCTCTTCGATCCCGACTGGGAACGCAACGGGCACATGGAGAAGGCCGCGAACCTCATCGCGGACTGGTGCAGGGCGCAGCCTGTTGAAGGAATGACTGTCGAGGTTCGGCGCTTGCCGGGTCTCACGCCGGTCGTTCTCGTCGATGTACCGGGCGAAGTGCCCGACTGCGTTCTCATGTACGGCCACCTCGACAAGCAGCCGGAATTCACGGGATGGCATGAAGGGCTGTCGCCATGGGAGCCGGTCATTCGCGACGGCAAGCTCTACGGACGAGGCGGCGCTGACGACGGTTACGCCGCGTTCAGCTCGCTTGCGGCGATCGTCGCGCTCAAGCGGCAGAAGGTGCCCCTGCCCCGCTGCGTCATTCTCATCGAGGCGTCCGAGGAAAGCGGGAGCGTGCACCTGCCTGAGCATCTGCGCGCGCTGGGAGAGAAGCTGGGCCAGCCTTCGCTGGTCATCTGCCTGGATGCGGAAGCAGGCAATTATGAGCAGGTGTGGTGCACGACTTCGCTTCGCGGAAACCTCGTCGGTGAGCTGAACGTCCGCGTGCTCCAGGAAGGCGTGCATTCGGGAATGGGCACCGGCATTGCGCCCACTCCCTTTCGCATCGCGCAGCAGTTGATCGCGCGACTGGAGAATCCGGTCACCGGAGAGCTGCTGATCGAAGAATTGCAGATTGCGATTCCGCCGGACCGTCGCGCGCAGATCTCGGCTGCTGCGAAGGTGCTGGGGAATTCGGTCGCCGGGAAGATGCCGTTCCTCAAGGGCGTGCAGCCGCTTTCGAACGATCCGGCCGAGCTCATCATCAACTCGACCTGGCGAGCGACCCTTGCGGTGACGGGGGCGGACGGGCTGCCCCCGGCGCGGAACGCGGGGAACGTGCTGCTGCCCGAAGTCACCCTGAAACTGTCGTTGCGACTGCCCCCGACCACGGATCCCGCGAAGGCCTCAGCGGCAGTGAAGGAAGTGCTCGAGCGCGACCCGCCTTACGGCGCGAAGGTCACATTCACGGTCGGCGCAGAAAGTACCGGCTGGAATGCGCCTCCATTCGCACCCTGGCTGGAGGAGTCGATTTCGGCGGCCTCACGGCATGTGTACGGCAAGGACGCCGTGAGCGTCGGGTGCGGCGGCACGATTCCGTTCATGGGGATGCTGGGGCAGCAGTTCCCTTCGACCCAGTTCTTCATCACGGGCGTGCTGGGGCCGCATTCGAATGCCCATGGCCCAAACGAATTCCTGCACATCGATTACGCGACGAAGCTGACGGCGTGCGTGGCGCTGGTGCTCGCGGATCACGCTAAACGCAGTCGCTGAGCTCCGGGAACGCCGCGCCACCGACGTGTCTTGCGGCCGCGGTGGCGACAGATGGACATCGTGTCGCGCTCTGAGAGACGGAGCTGCCGGGCGTACCGGCGCTCCGCGAGCAACGATCCGCGAGCTAGAACAGCCGCGGCTGGTTCATATCGCTCGGCGCAACGGTCGCCTTGAGCTGCTTCCACGCCTCGTCGAAGCGCTCCACCGTGCTCGAAACCATGCGCTCGACCGGCGGAAACTCGGACCTCAGCGAGTCGATCATCAGGGTCCACTTCGGCAGCCCCTTGGGGAACCTGCCGTTGCGCGTGAACACGATGCGCCCTTCCACGGGCACATCCCCCGCCACCGCCTTCACTGCGGCAATGCGGTCATACAAGCCGCTCTGGGGATTCATGAACGTGAAGCGCTGCGTCCCGTCCATCACCGTCCACTCGGACATCTGGTCGCCGCCGAAGATGTTGCCGCGGACGTCCCGCAGGTCCACGACCAGGATCCCGAGCGAGGTGAGGAGCAGGAAATCGACGTGGTAGTTACCGCCCATGCCGTCCGGCACGAGCACGTCGACGAGGTGATCGGAGCCTGCCTGGATGACCGCCGCAACGAGCGCCTTCCGCGCCCGCCGTGCGCGATACCAGCGCCAGAGCCACGACAACGCCCAGCCGAGAACGACAGCCCCCGCCACCAGCCCCCATGTGGTCGGTGGCAGCTCCTGGAGTAGCTCCACAGGTCTCCCTATGTTCTGTTCTTAAATCAGTGCACTGCGCAGGGACGCCAGATCCGCCGCAATTTCGGTGCATTCCGTCGGCCGCGCGAACAGCCGCGCCAGCGCTTCGGGCACCGCCACCTCGCGTCCGATCAGAGGCTCCACGATCTCGCGGAATTTTGCCGGATGCGCCGTGGAGACCAAAACCCAGCGGCGGCCCGCCCGAAGCTCGGCCGGCAGCCGCTCGTACACCTCGGCTGCGACCGCGGTGTGCGGACACCAGACCCGGCCGTACCGCTTGAAGTCTGCCCGAATGCGTTCGCGGATTGCGTGATCGTCTACCGAATACGCCGTCGCCACTTTGCGAAGCTCGTCCACGCCCGAAAACACGGAGCGCACCCGCTCCATGTTGCTCGGATTGCCGACGTTCATGGCCGAGGCGAGCGTGGCGACGCTGGGACGCGGCTTCCACTCGCCGCTGTCGAAGTACTCCGGCACGGTGCGATTCGCATCGTGAGCCATGATGATGTCGCCGATCGGCAGGCCGACCTTTTGCGCCCAGAAGCACGCCATCGCATTCCCGAGATTGCCGCTCGGCACGATGAACGACGCGCGCTCGCCATGCTTGCGCCAGATGGCGAGGCTCGTCGCCGCGTAATACACAGCCTGCGGCAGCAGCCGGCCGAGGTTGATGCTGTTCGCGGAAGACAGCTGCATGCGGGCACGCAGCTGCGCATCCGCAAACGCCTCTTTCACCATGCGCTGGCAGTCGTCGAATGTCCCGCGCACTGAAAGGGAGCGAACGTTGCCGCCCCAGCACGTGAGCTGCCGCTCCTGCGTGGGAGACACGAGCCCCTTCGGGAAGAGCACCGTGACGCCGGTGCCCGGCCGGTTATGGAACGCGGCGGCGACCGCGCCGCCCGTGTCGCCGGAAGTCGCGACGAGAATCTGCAGCAGCGGATCGTTGGGCCCTCGCGCCCGCGCCATGCAGGCAGCGAGAAAGCGCGCGCCGAAATCCTTGAACGCCGCGGTGGGGCCGTGAAAGAGCTCCAGCACGCTGAGTCGTCCGTCTTCGGCGACCGGAACGAGCGGCGCCGGGAAGTTGAACGCGTCCGACGCGATCGCAGGGAGTTGCGACTCCAGCGGATCGCCCGCCACGAACGGCGCGATGAGGGTCGACGCGATGCCCGGAAGGTCCCCGGCGTCGCCGAACTTCTCGACGTCCGCGCGAGGCCATTCGGTCGGCAGGTACAACCCGCCATCCGGCGCTATGCCATTGACGATGGCTTCGCTGAAACCGACTGCGGGGGCAGCGCCCCGCGTGCTGACGAACCTCATGCTCAGATCACCCGTGCGCCGACATCGTTGATGCGGACGATCCAGTCGTCCACCTGGATGTTGCGCTTGTCGAATTCGGCTTTCATCGCGTCCCGCACGGCGTTCGCCTGGTCCCGGTGCGCCCACGCAAACATGGTAGGGCCGGCACCGGAAATGGAGCAGCCAAGCGCGCCCGCCAGCATCGAAGCGTTACGCACTTCGGGGAAGCCCGGGATGAGCGCCTGGCGCTGCGGCTCGATGATGACGTCCTGGAACGAGGCGCGGATCATGTCGATGTCTTCGGTGTAGCAGCCCGAGATGAACCCCGCGAGGTTCGCCGTCTGCCACACGAAGTCCGACATCTCGACGGACTTGCGCAGGATCGCCCGCGCCTGCTTCGTCGACAGGAACATGTGGGGATGCAGGATGATCGCGCGAATGCCCATCGGCACCGGAATCTGCTTCACGCGCGGCTGATCGATGCCGACGGTGAGCACGAGCCCGCCGAACAGCGACGGCGCGATGTTGTCCACGTGCATGGACCCGCTCGCCACCGCCTCGCCCTGCATGGCGAACTTCAGCAGCTCCAGCTTCGTGAGCGGCGTCGGCAGCAACGCGTTCGCCGCCACCACCGCACCCACCGCCGAGGCGGCCGAACCGCCGAGGCCCGAGCCGAGCGGAATGCCCTTCTCGATCTCCATGTCGATGCCGAAGTCCGGCTTCACGGCTTCGTAAAGCGCCAGGAGGGCACGTCCCGCGGTGTTCTTCTCGGGTTCCAGCGGAAGATCGCCCACGACTCCGCGAATCGCGCTGATGGTCACGCCCGGCGTCGACTTGCGGGTGACCGTGACACGATCCCCCAGCGCATCCACGCAGAAGCCCAGGATGTCGAACCCGATGGCGACGTTGCCGACGGACGCCGGCGCGAACGCCGTGGCTTTCTGGAGTGGCTGGCTCACAGGCGCGCTCCGAGGTATGCCGCAAGTCGCAGCAGATCCGCAAAGACGCCGCCCGCCGTGACTTCCGGACCCGCGCCCGGGCCCTGCACGATGAGTGGGTTGTTGCAGTACCGGCGCGTTGCGAATCGAACGACATTGTCCGTGAGCGCGATGTTCGCGAAGGCGTGCTTCGCGTCGAGCTCCACGAGGCCCACGGTCGCCTGGCCATCGCCCGTGAGGCGGCCGACGTAACGCAGCACCTTGCCTCGGCTCTTCGCGGACTCGTAGCGGTCGCGCATGGTCGAGTCGTACTTCGGCAGCTTCGCGAGGAAGTCCTCGATGGAGCCCGACTCGAGACCGGCCGGCACGAGGCTTTCCACCTTCACGTCGGAAAGCTGCAGATCGAGACCCGACTCGCGGCCGAGGATGATGAGCTTGCGCGCGACGTCCGTGCCGGACAGGTCGTCCCGCGGATCCGGCTCCGTGTACCCGCGCTGTTTCGCGTCCTTCACGATGTCCGAGAACGCGGTCTTGCCGTCGTACACGTTGAAGAGATACGCCAGCGTGCCGGAGAAGATGCCTTCGATGCTCGTGATGTCATCGCCGGTATCGCGCAGGTCCCGCAGCGTCTGAACCACCGGCAGGCCTGCGCCGACAGTGGTCTCGTACAGATAGTGCGCACCGCTGTGACGGCGCGTTTCGTGGAGACTGCGGTAATAGTCGAGATCGCCGCTGTTCGCCTTCTTGTTCGGCGTGACGATGTGAATACCTCGGCCGAGCCACTCCTGATAACGCCGACCGATGCCTTCGTTGGCCGTGCAGTCGATGATGACGGTGTGCGGCAGATAGTCCACACGCACGTGATCGACGAAGCGATCCAGGTCCGCGGGCACGCCCTTCGACTCCAGCGCCTCCTGCCAGCGCGCAAGATCGATGCCGGAGTCCGACAGCACCATGCGCTTGGACGACAGGATGCCGCGCACGCGCAGGTTCACCTTGAACTTCTCGCTGAGGCGCGCCGCCTGCGAAGCAAGCTGATCGAGCAGCACGCGACCGACGGTGCCCGGGCCGATGATGCCGATCGAAAGCGTGTGCGGGGACAGATAGAAACCCGCATGCGCCGCGCGCAGCGCCTTCGTCGCATCTTTCCCGTCGATGACGACGGAGATGTTCCGCTCGGACGCGCCCTGCGCGATCGCGCGAACGTTCACGCTCGCGGCGCCGAGAGAATTGAAGACCTTCGCGGACACGCCGGGCGTTCCCGCCATGCCATCGCCGACTACGGCGAGGATCGCCATGTCCGGATCCACGTCGACGCTCTGGATCTGCCCTTCCTTCAGCTCGCGCGCAAATGCTTCGCGAACGACCGCGGCCGCACGCGCCGCCTGGTCCTGAGGAATGGCGCAGCAGATGGAATGCTCGGAGCTGCCCTGCGAAATGAGGATGACGTTCACGCCCTCTTCGCGCAGCGCCCCGAAAAGCCGGTACGCCGTGCCGGGCACGCCGATCATGCCGGCGCCCTCAAGGTTGATGAGCGCGGTGTTCTCGATGGTGGTGATGCCCTTCACCGGCAACACGGACTGCGGCTTCGCGCAGATGAGCGTGCCCTTCTTCTTGGGCGCGAAGGTGTTGCGGATCCAGATGGGGATATCGCGGCCGACGGCCGGCGCCATCGTCTGCGGGTGAATGACCTTTGCGCCGAAGTACGCGAGCTCCATCGCCTCGTTGTACGAGAGCGAGTCGATGACAGTGGCGTCCGGCACGCGCCGCGGGTCCGCGGACAGCACGCCATCCACGTCCGTCCAGATGTGGATCTCGCGCGCCTCGAGGAGCGCGCCGAAAATGGAGCCCGAGAAGTCGCTGCCATTGCGCCCGAGCGTGGTCTGCACGCCGCGACGATCCGAAGCGACGAAGCCGGTGATGATGAGCGTGCCTTCGAAGTTCGGGCCGATGGCAGCCGCGAGCTTGTCGCGCGAGTCGCTCCACTGCACGGCGGGGCCGAGCGGACCCCATTCGACGACGAGCACCGTGCGCGCGTCGATCCACTTCACAGCGCCGGAACGACCCGCGCGCTCCTCGAAGTACCGATGGAACAGCCGGGTGGACCAGAGCTCGCCGTACCCCGCGATGAGGTCGCTCACATTCCGGGCCGCCGAGCGGGTGAGCCGCACGGTGTGCAGGATGCCTTCGAGGTCGTGACAGTCACGGTCGAAGCCCGCGAGGTACAGCCGGGCGGACTCGGGGCGAAGCACGGTCTCGGCGATCGTGGCGTGACGGGCGCGGATCTTCGCGAGCTCCGCGCGATACGACTCGTCCTGGGCTTCCGCGAGCGCTACGAGGCGCAGGAGCGCGTCCGTGACGCCGCGGCAGGCGGAAAGCACGACGCCCTGCGGGCCGGGCGGCTGAGCCTCGACGATTTCGGCGACCCTGCGGAAACAGTCGGCATCGGCGACGCTGGAGCCGCCGAACTTGTGGACGACCCAGGAAGCGTTGTTGGCCATCGATTAGGACTTCAGGAACTTGCGGGTTGAGGCGAAAAAAGGCCGTGGGACTCTACAGATGGCCCCCTGACCCCGCAACTTCAGCCCAGCCGCTTCCGGAACCGTGTCGCAGCGATGGTGACCGCCACCACCAGGAAGGCGGTGAGCTTGAGGAGGGGCACAGCCAGATCGGCGAGCTCCGCGCCCCGCAGGACGACGCCCCGCACGATCGTATTGAAATGGGTCAGGGGCAGCACTTCGGCGATCCACTGCGCAGCCTCAGGCATGCCGTCGAAGGGGAACAGGAAGCCGGACAGGAGGATCGACGGCAGCATCGTGAAGAACCCGAGCTGCATCGCCTGGAACTGGGTCGTTGCGAAGGTGGAGATGACGAGACCCAGGGCCAGCGTGGCGCCGATGAAGAGGCTTGCGCCCACGTAGAGCTGCCAGATGTGCCCGTTGATGGGCACGTCGAAGAGCAGGGTCCCCATCAGCAGGATCAGCGTCGTCTGGATGAGCCCCACCACGACGTAGGGCGCGAGCTTGCCGATCATGAGCTCCACGGACTTCACCGGCGTCGTAATGAGGAGCTCAAGGTTGCCCCTCTCCCGCTCGCGCACGAGCGAGATGGCGGTGAACACCACCATCGTCATGAACAGGATCACGCCGATGAGCGCCGGGACGATCTGCACCGCCGTGCGGCGCTCGGGGTTGTATTCGGTGAGGACCTCGAGGGGGCGCAGCGGTACGGCTGCGTCGGCGGCCCGGTCCCTGATGGGCATCATGGCGAGCGCCCGGAGCGCGCCTTCGACTCCGGGCTCGCTGCCGTCGATCAGAAGCTGGGCGACGGCGCGGTCCGTGCCCAGCCTGCGCCGCTCGAAGTCCCGCGGGATCACGAGACCCGCCGAGATGTCGCCCGCCGCGATCATCCTCCTGAGGTCGTGCACGTTGGTCGCGCGCTCGGTGAAGTGCACGACCTGGCTCGCTTCGAGCTGCGAGACGAGCGAGCGCGACATCGAGGTGTTCGCTTCGTCCACGACCCCGGCCCGGATGTGCCGGACGTCCATGTTGATGCCGTATCCGAAGATGAGGATCTGGATGAGCGGGATGCCGACGATCATGCCGCCCGTCAGCCGATCCCGCCGGAGCTGCAGGAATTCCTTGAACGCGACGGCCTTGATCCGCGCGAGCATCGCCAGAAACGGGTTCACGCGGCTCGCTCCGGCGCCATGGAGGGAACGCCCGGCAACGTCGCCGCGACGAAGACGTCTTCCAGATTCGCTCGCGTGACATCGACTTCAGCGTCGATGTTCGCCTTGCGCAGTCGGTCGGCAACCAGAGCTGCGGGATCTGGCGTCTCGCGATCCAGCAGCACATGCAGGCGCAGGCCGAGCTGCGCGAGGCTTCTGACCTGCGGCAGCTCGTGAAGCTCGCCGCGAGCGCGGTCGACTTCACGCGCCTGAACTTCGACGACCCGCAGTGGAAGATTCGACATCAGCGTTTCGGGCGCGCCCTCCGCGACGACGCGACCCTGGCTCAGGATCGCGAGCCGGTGGCACCGTTCGGCTTCGTCCATGTAGTGCGTGGAGACGAGGATCGTCGTGCCGCGGTTCGCAAGCCCGAAGAGGCTCTCCCAGAAATCGCGGCGGCTCTGTGGGTCGACAGCGCTCGTCGGCTCGTCCAGGAACAGCATCTCGGGCTCATGGAGCGTGGCGACAGCAAGCGCCAGGCGCTGGCGCTGACCGCCACTCATCGCTGCGGCGAGGCGACCGGACAGCTCGCGCAGGTGAAACTCCTCCATCACTGCGTCGATACGACGTTTCGCGCGATGCTTGTCCAGCGTGTACGCCTGCGCCATGAAACGCAGGTTCTCAAGGACGGTGAGATCGTCCCAGAGCGAGAACTTCTGCGTCATGTAGCCGATCTTCGTGCGCAGCGCTTCCGGGTCGCGCAGCACGTCGTAGCCCAGGACTTGCACCGTGCCTGACGTGGGACGAAGCAACCCGCAGAACATGCGGATCGTGGTGGACTTGCCGGACCCGTTCGGACCGAGAAAGCCGTAGATGTGCGCGCGCTCGATGTCGAGCGAAACGTGATCCACCGCCACGACGGAGCCAAACTTGCGCGTCAGGTCACGCGCCTGGATCGCCAGTCCGGAGGCCGTACCGGCCGCTGATCGAGCGCTATTGGTTTCCTGATCAGTCATCGCCCGAATTCCTGATCAGTCACTGCCAGCGCCCGCGCTCGCCGTGGCCGGCTCGCCGGCGACCTGACCTTCAAGGATCTGCACTTCAACCGGAACGCCCACCGGCAGCGTGTTCGCGCGTGAGTCCGTGACTTCGACCTCGGCGAGGAACGCGAGCCGACTGCGATCGCGCTGGGTCAGTGCGAAGTACGGTGTGAACGCTGCGTCGCTCGCCACCCATCGCACGAATCCCTCCATCGGCTCCTCGATGCCGTCGACGTGGATCAGAGCCCGCGTGCGCGGAGCCACGCGCGCTCGCAACGGCTCCGGCACGTACACGCGCGCGAAAGCCGGCGTGTCGGCTAGCAGCACGGCAATGGTCGCCCCGCGGGGAGGACGCTCGCCAGCCTTGTACGGCAAGGCATCCACCACTCCGTTTCGCGTGGCCTTCACGACCAGCCGAGCATCGGTGATTTCGAGCTGACGACGCGCGGACTCAGCGGCCGCGAGCGCGGCTTTCGCTTGGTTGATCTGCTCGACGCGCGTGCCATTCAGCAACTCCGTCAACGCTGCCTCCGCTTCGCGCGCCGCGGCGGCCGAAGACTCGCTAGCTGCGCGCGACTGATCGAGCGCGGACTGGCTGATGAGCCTCTGCTTCACGAGCTCTTCGGCGCGCGCGAGCTCGCGCACGTCCCGCTCGGCCGTTGCGCGCGCCGCTTCGAGCCGTGCACGCGCTTCGGAGATGGTTTCGCTGCGGGCGCCCTTCTGCAGCTCCTCAAGGCGATGCTTCGCTTCGGCGACCTGCGCGTCGGCCTGTGCAAAGCGGGCGGAGGCGACGTCCGTCTCCTGCTTCATCAGCACATGGCCGGCCTTCACGCGATCCCCCTCGCGCACGTCCAGCGAAACGATGGGCTCGGACTCCTCCGCCACGATCTCGATGCGATCGCGCTCGAGCGTGCCGACGAGAGGCGCGTTGTTGGATCGCGAGCACCCGCTCAGGACGAGGGCCGACAGGCTGGCAGCGGCCGCAAGCACGCCCAGGGAAACGCGTTTGCCCGATCTCACGATTTCTTCTCCGTAGCCGCGGGCGCGTACAGGCCGCGCCGGATGATCTCTGTGGTGTGTTGCGCGAAGCGCTGGAGGAATTCCTCGTCCTGGCGGACGCCGAAGACCTTGCTCGTGACCGGCAGCGCGAGGAACGGAAACAGCGCGAGGCTGATCATCGAAAGCACGGTCAGCTTCGGATCGAGGTCGGCCCGCAGGGCGCCGCTCTCGATCTGCATCCGCACGAGCTTCTCGGCGAGCGGCACGAGGCGCTCGGGAAACTCCTTCACGAACATGGCGCGCATCGGACCGTCCGGCATCAGCACTTCGCGGACGATCAGCCCGGGCAGCCAGGGATTCAGGGCATACGTGCGCACAGCCGCCATGAACACCGCTTCAAGCTCAGCGGAAGCCACGCCGGCGGTCATCGCATCCAGTTGCGCGCGGACCGGCTGGAGCACTCCGTTGCAGACCTCCTTGTAGAGGCCCGGCTTGCCGCCGAAGTAGTAGCGGATCATCGCGACGTTCGCGCCCGCCGCCATGGCGATCTGCCGGCTGGAGACGGTGCGATATCCGTAGCGGAAGAAGAGCTCGCGCGCGGCGCTGAGCAGCTTCTCGCGGACATCGTCCGAGGCAGCGCTCTTCGGGCGACCTGGAGGTCGCCTGCGGCGAGGAACCATCGGCTCGGTCTTATTAACCATGTGTGTAATTAGACGGCGGCGGGACGCCCGGCACAACGTGCGCCCATCCAACAAGTGTTTAATTTCCGTCGCCAAGTGGACCTTGGGCGAACGCCGTCAGGTTTGCGGTTGACCGATCAAGAGGAGGAGGCCGAGCCCTTGCCTCGCCGGCATAATCGCCGCGCATGGAATCTCTGCTTGCTCCCCTCCTCCCCCTGTACGAACGCGAACGAGCCGCTGGGCGCCCCCTGGTGCTCGGCGTGGTGCTCGAAACTGCTGGCTCGACTTACCGCAAGCCCGGCGCCTTGATGCTCATAGCCTCGGACGGCAACTATGCGGGACTGCTCTCCGGCGGCTGCCTCGAAGGCGACCTGCGCGAGCACGCGAATGCCGTGCGCGAGTCCTTCGTGCCGAAGGTGGTCAGCTACGACCTGCGCGGGCCTGACGACCTGCTCTGGGGGCTCGGCGTCGGCTGTGAGGGGGCGATGAACATCCTGCTGCTGCGGGTGGATGCCAATAACGAGTGGCAGCCGATCGCACATTTCGCCGAGTCGCTGCAGGCGTATCGGCCGACGGCTGTGGGGCTAGTGGTCGAGCCCGGCGAGTCGGGGCAAACGGCGGGAACGGTGATCGTGCCGTTGCCCGACGTGAAGAATGCCGGCTGGATCGAATCGACGCGGGGCGGCGCGAAGATCTTCGGGCTCCCGCTGGCATTGCCGCCGCGTGTTCTGTTGCTCGGCGCAGGCCCGGACACTTTGCCGGTGGTGGACTTCGCTTCACGCCTGGGCTGGAAAGTGACTCTCGTCGATCACCGTCCGGCCTACGCGCAGCCGTCTCGGTTTCCTCTCGCAGAACGCGTCGTTCAGTCCCGCCCGGATGAGCTTGCGAGCGCCGTCGACGTTCGCGGGTTCACCGCAGCGGTGGTGATGAGTCACCACTTGCCGTCAGATCTTGCGTACCTGCACGTGCTGGCGAGAAGCCCGATTCCGTACGTCGGCCTTCTTGGCCCGGCGATCCGCAGGGAGAAGCTACTGTCGGACATGGGCAATGACGCAGAGGCTCTTCGTCCCCGGCTGAGGGCGCCAGTGGGCCTGGCGCTGGGTGGTCGCGCGCCAGAGTCGATCGCGCTAGCGATCGTCGCTGAAATCCACGCGTTCGTGCACGGCTCCGAAGGCGGCCCCTTCAGCAGCTCAGCAGGATGAGCGGCATCGACGAAAGCCATTCGCTCCACGCCATCGTGCTGGCAGCCGGAGCGTCCACGCGATTCGGCTCGCCCAAGCAACTCGTGCGCGTCGATGGCCGCTCTCTTCTCCACGCCGCGGTATCGCGCGCCGTCGAAGTCGCAGGCCACGCGGTAACCGTAGTGCTAGGCGCAAACGCAGCCGAGCTCGCCCCCCTTCTGCGTCACTCGTCAGCCTCTGTCGTAATCAATCGCGATTGGAGCGAAGGAATGGCCAGCTCCATCCGCGCGGGCGTCGCGCGCCTGCCCGGCTCCTGCACTGGCGCAATGCTGATACTCGCGGACCAAGCAGCCGTTACCGCCGAAGACCTACGAAGACTCGCAGCGGCTTGGCGCAAACAACCCGAATACGTAGTGGCCGCCCAATACGGCGCCACCACAGGCGCTCCCGCAATCATCCCCTACTCGATGTTCCGCGACCTCGCCCAGCTACGCGGCGACCGCGGTGCCCAGGCGCTTTTCAAGCGCAACCCTGATCGGCTGGTGCGCGTGCCGATGGAAAGCGCGGCCATAGACATCGATACGCCGGAAGACTTGCTCCGGCTCTCCCCCAACCGGCCGCTACCTCGCGCCTAGTCGCAACTCCCCCTACCTCGCGCCCGGTGGCAACTGCCGCTATCTCGCGCCTGGTCGCAACTGCCGCTATCTCACGCCCGGTGGCAACCCCCTACCTCGCGCCCGGTGGCAACCCCCGCTACGCCCGGTGGCAGCCTGTTGGAATTGAGCAGGTTATGCGAGCGGGGACGTAGGTTCGGTTCGGCACGCTGCGCGGCGGGGACGAGGGACTTCGCAGCCGAGTCCGGAGCGAAGAAGCCCGCGCTGCCGCTCGCCCGGTTTTGATGCCGGGGGAGTCTGCGTCGGCCAGATGCCTCGAATGTGCGCAAGGATGGTGGGGGAATCGCGATTCCCCAACGATATTTCAGGATTTTCGAGAGTCGGGCGGATTGGAATGAGGATTCGGCCGCCGCGAAGGTGGCAAATCGCCGTTTAGAGAGACTTCGGCGCGAACATTGGCTGGGGACTCGCGAGTCCCCCTCCTATTTTTCGGCGGAAGATATCTGGGGCCGAAAAATTGCGGGGGAATTGCGATTCCCCAGTCATCTCCCGAGCACTAGTCGATCAAGCCCGCCTTCTGCGCCGATTCCGGAGCCCGACACGAGCAGCCACGGCGATCTACGCCGCACACTCCGCAACAAAGCCTCCCTCGTACGAAGCTTCGCCCCCACAGCCGCTTCGTCGTCCGCAGCCGCTTCGTCGTCCGCAGCCGCTTCGTCGTCCGCAGCCGCTTCGTCGTCCGCAGCCGCTTCGTCGTCCACAGAAGTGTCGTTGTCAGCGACCTGCAGAACACTCCCACGCGGAACAATTCAGAGCGCCTGCCGGAATAGTCGTTCCTCAGCTTCCAGAGCCCGGTTGGAGTTAGGCCGCAGTTGGAGTTGGGCCGCGGTTGGAGTTGGGCCTGGTAGCAGTCGGAGTCCGAGCCTGCACCTGGATGTTCTGCACACCGAACGTTTCAGCGGAAATGCGGTTCGTCGCCCCGCTACGACGAGCGCATCGCCGACCGCTGACTGCACGCCGATACCGATGCCGATGCCGTGGGGGATCAGATGGCGCACGGCTGAAGAGCACAGCAGTGCCTCAACCTCCCAGCACCCGACGCCCGCAAGGGCGAGGGCGCGCTCGAAATGTGCCTGGGAGGCACGTGCGAACGCAGGGATGCGTTCGCCCGAGGCCCCGATGGACCGGTCTTGCGGCCGGTGCCTCCCAGGCACATTTCGAGTGGGCCCTCGCCCCTCGACGCCGCCAACCAGCGGCCCCAACCCCGCAACCAGAACGCCGGCCCGTGCGCATGCTCTGACAAAGGGGCCCGCCCCAGTTTTCGCACCGCAATCAATTGGAGTCGATCCTGCAGCGATCTTCCGTTATTACCTGCAATTTGGCGCGAAAGTGGCTTGACGCCCTGCGCTTAGGCCTCCTAAGCTCGGGCGCATATGCTTACCTTCGACCGGATTTCAGTTCCCCTGCAGCAGGCTCTGGCGAGCGCGCTTCGGCGGCTGGCCCAGCTCGCCCACACCTCGTCGTGGGATCAGTGGGCGTCTCAGCGCCTGACCCCCACCCAACGCAAGATCCTTGAGCTTCTTGCTTCGCGCCGCGAAAGCCTCACGTTGTCGGCCGTCGCTCAGGAGCTGGGGGTCACGCCGGCGACCGCTTCGGACAGCCTCACCGCTCTGGAAACCAAGGGTCTCGTGAAGAAGCGGCGCAGCCATGTGGATGGACGGGCGCTGGCAATCATGTTGACGCCCGAGGGACGACGTTCCGTTACTGCACTTGCAGCATTGCCCGATCCGCTGCAGGCGGCGTTCGCGATGCTGTCGCCGCCCGAGCAGGAGGTGTTCTACCGGTCGTCGATCAAGATGATCCGGGGGCTCCAGGAGAGCGGCACGCTGCCGATTTCGCGCATGTGCGTGCGGTGCCGGTACTTCGATCCCTTCCGGTACCCGGACTCAGCGACCCCGCATCACTGCCACCTGGTCGGCGCGCCCTTCGCGGACCGCCACCTGCGCATCGACTGCCCCGACCAGGAGTTCAACGACCGGGACGCGCAGGAAGCGCTGTGGGTCCGTTTCTGCAGCTCCCCGCCGAGCGCTCCCCAGGTCGAAGCCCCCCGCACCCACACCAGCACCGAAAACCCCTGACCCCGCGCGAACGGGGTCGCGGGCTCCCAGCCCGCCCGGCGGCGGGGGGGGCTGGCTTGCCGGCCAGTGAGGGGTCTCGAAAGGCCCTCAATCGCCGGGCGGCTCGGAACCTCAATACCGGCAGTGCCCGACAGCCGAAGAGCCGTGCGGCGGTGAGGCTCAGGTTCCGAGCCGCCCGGCGACTGAGGGCTTCCTCAGCTAGCAGGTCTTCCCAACCGTCGGATTCTCAAAGTTGTCCGACTCGTCCTCGCCTTCCCTGGGCGCAAGACATGCAAAGTCCTTCTCCACCACGATGCGCAGCTCTTCACCCGCGGCGATCGGCTGCGCCCCCGCGAGCGTCACCTCATTCGAATTCGCCCACTGCCGCACGCTGCCCTCGGGCACACGAATGTCCACAGCGCCTTCCGCAAACGACGCCGAAAGCCCACTCGCCTTCGCATCCCGGGTGAGCCGGTAGACAAGCGCCGATCCCCCTCCGAACCGTACCCGCTCCTCCACCAGGCCACCCGTATCGAGCTGGCTCACCTCGCCCCTCGTCAACCGCAAACGGAGGGAATCGCCTTTGATCCGAAGCTTCATCTCTTCACACGCTCCAACACACGCCGGGCCAGCACGAGGTGCGGCCGGTCGATCATCTGACCATCGAGGCTCGCAACGCCGGCACCGCCGGCCGCCTCGAACGCCGCCACGATACGCTTTGCGCGCTCGATCTCGACATCCGTCGGAGTGAAAGCACCGTTGATCGCGGCAACCTGATCCGGATGGATGGCGAGCTTCGCCGTGAACCCATCCCGCCGGGCTTCAGCAAGCGCTCTCGCGAAGCCCTCACGATCCCGAAAGTTGGGGTACACCCCGTCGATCGCCTGAACCCCAGCCGCAGCGGCTCCTAACAGACAGAGAGAGCGCGCCAGCTGCAGCACCGGCGTGAGCGACCCATCAGCCGTCGTCTTCTCCAAAGCGCCCAGCGCCGCAGAAAGATCCTCCACGCCCCAAGTAAGCCCCGCGAGCCGCGGCCCCGCCGCGCCTCCTGCGTACGCTCCAAGCCCGAACAACGCCGCTGGCGTCTCCGTAGCGATCACCACGATGCGGGTGGCGCCAGAGGCAACACCGAAGCGCACCTCGAGCCCCGCCAACAGCCCATCGACCTCGGCAACCTCAGCCACCGACGACACCTTCGGCAACACCACCCCCGCAGGCTTCCCAGGCATCACCGCCGCCAGATCATCTGCAAGTTTCCCGCTGCCAAGGCTATTCACCCTGACCCAAAGCTGCGGCCCCTTCCCACGCGCCTTCTCAAGAAACCCGCGCACGGTCGCTCGCGCCACATCGAGCTGCGCCACATCCACCGAATCCTCAAGATCCAGGATGAGCGCGTCCGCCCCCGACTGAAGCGCCTTGGCCTGCTTGCGCTCGCTGTCCCCCGGCACGAACAGGAACGACCTCAGGGGCAGGTCGCTCATTTCGCAGGCCTCTTGAGCATCAGCGCCGCCCGGCGGCACGACCCAACCTCCTCGCCCCGCTGATTGAAGGCGCGGTGCTCCAGCGTGACGATCCCCTTGTCCTTGTGGGTCTGGCTCTCGCGCACGGCCACGACAGTGGTCTCGACACGCAGCGTGTCGCCTACGAAGACAGGCTTGGGGAAACGAACTTCGTCCCACCCAAGGTTGGCGACGGTGGTGCCAAAGGTCGTGTCGTGAATGGACAGGCCAACCATGAGCCCGAGCGTGAACACGCTGTTGACGAGCGGCTTGCCGTACATGCTCCCCTTGCAGTACTCGGCATCCAGGTGGATCGCCGCGGGGTTCATCGTGAGCGTGCTGATCAGGACGTTGTCGGTTTCGGTGACGGTGCGGTGGACCGGGTGCACGAACTTCCGTCCCACCTCGAATTCCTCGAAATAGAGTCCGGCCATGCCCGGCTCCAGCTGCAAATTGAGGGGCGCTAGTCTTGCACAGGCGGCGTCATATAACCCCCCTGTTACCACACCTAACTAACTGTTCTTTCACCGCCGCAGGGGCGGCACCGTACCTTTGCCGGCCATGTATCGCTACGACGAGATCGACCAGGCGGTGGTCGACCAGCGCGTGGCTGAATTCCGCGATCAGACCCGCAGGTACCTCGCCGGCGAGCTGTCCGAAGAGGAATTCCGCCCCCTTCGACTCCGCAACGGGCTGTATATCCAGCGGCATGCGCCCATGCTGCGCATTGCCATCCCCTATGGCCTGTTGAGCACGCGCCAGCTGCGCAAGCTCGCGTTCATCGCTCGCACGTACGACAAGGGCTACGGCCACTTCACCACCCGCACGAACCTCCAGCTCAACTGGCCGGAGCTCAAGAACGTTCCGGACATCCTTGAGCACCTGGCGAGCGTGCAGATGCACGCCATCCAGACGAGCGGCAACTGCGTTCGCAACGTCACGGCCGACCACATGGCTGGCATCGCGCCGGACGAGCTGGACGATCCGCGTCCCTACTGCGAGATCATCCGCCAGTGGTCCACGCTGAACCCCGAGTTCACGTACCTGCCCCGCAAATTCAAGATCGCCGTCACCGGCTCGCCCGAGGATCGGGCCGCTTCCGAAGTGCACGACATCGGTCTGCACATGAAGCGCGACGCGAACGGGCAGATCGGCTTCACCATGTACGTTGGCGGCGGCCTCGGACGCACGCCGATCATCGGCCAGGTGCTCCGCGAGTTCCTGCCGCTGAAGGATCTGCTTTCGTACCTCGAAGCGACGCTCCGCGTGTACAACCGCTACGGCCGCCGCGACAACATCCACAAGGCCCGCATCAAGATCCTCGTGAAGGCTGTGGGCATCGAGGAATTCCGCAAGCAGGTCGAGCAGGAATGGGAGGAGTCGAAGGACTTCGCCACCCAGCTGGACGAAGCGGAAGTCGAACGGGTGCGCGCCTTCTTCAACCCGCCGCCGTACGAGAAGCTCGAGGACTACGACGCCGCGGCGGACAAGGAACTCGAGTTCCAGACCTGGTATCGCTACAACACCCGCAAGCACAAGGTGCCTGGCTACCGCGCGGTGTTCGTGTCCCTGAAGAAGCACGGCGCCGTGCCGGGCGACATGACCTCGGAGCAGATGGAAGCCGTGGCGGATCTCGCCGACGCCGTGAGCTTCGGCCTCGTTCGCGCCACGCATAACCAGAACCTGCTGCTCGCGGACGTGAAGCAGAGCGATCTGTACAAGGTGTGGGGCGAGCTCAAGCGGCTCGGACTTGCGATGCCGAACATCGGCACGCTCACGGACATGATCGCCTGCCCCGGCCTCGACTTCTGCAGCCTCGCGAACGCGGGCACGCTGAACGTCGCGGACGCGATCCAGAAGCAGTTCGACGATCTCGATTACCTCTACGACCTCGGCGACATCGAGGTGAAGATGTCGGGCTGCATGAACGCGTGCGGCCATCATCATGTCGGACACATCGGCATTCTCGGCGTGGATAAGCACGGCGAGGAGTGGTACCAGATCACGCTCGGCGGGTCCGTCAACGGGTTCACCGCCCTCGGCGACGTGATCGGTCCTTCGGTGAAGCAGAACGACGTGGCGCCGACCATCCAGCGCATCGTCGAGGTGTATCGCAAGCACCGCGAGGACGGCGAGCGCTTCATCGAGACCTATCGCCGCATCGGCCTGAAGCCCTTCAAGGAGCACGTGTATGCCACTCCTGCGGCAGCGTAAGCTCGTTGAAGACGAATGGACGACGCTCGGCGAGGAGCTGCCGCCGGACGACGTTCCGCTGATCGTTCCCTTCGCGAAGTTCAAAGAGAACCCGGATGCGTTCCGTGCCCGCAAGGGCAAGCTCGGCATCCGGCTCGCGCCTGCGGACAAGGTGGAAGAGCTCGCCCCTGAGCTGCCGCGTCTGTCGCTCGTGGTGCTCGAATTCACCGGCCCCGGCGAGGGGCGCGGGTACTCACAGGCGAAGCTGCTTCGGGCGCGTTACAAGTTCGCGGGTGAAGTGCGGGCGGCGGGGCACGTGAAGCAGGACCAGCTTTACCTGATGGCGCGCGTGGGGATCGATGCGTTCGATCTCTCGCCGACGGAGAAGCCCGAAGAGGCGATCGCGACGCTGGACCGCTTCAAGATCGCGTACACGCCGGGCGCGCCCCTGCCGTCGATCACGCGCGAGCGATTCCACGCCTCCTAGCGCTCGGGCAACTCCACGTCCTTGAACATCTCGTTCACTTCCTGCGCGGAAGTGAGCCGGTGCGCGCGCTCGACCGAGCGGCGATCCAGATGCGGCGCCAGGAGCTGCGTGAAGTCGTACATGTACTTCCGAAGCAGCGTGCCGCGCCGGAATCCGATCCACGTGGTGTGACCCGCGAACAGGTGGGACGCATCGAGCGCCACCAGGTCCGAATCCTCGTCCGGCAGCACGGCCATGCGCGCGACGATGCCCACGCCCAGCCCGAGCCGCACATAAGTCTTGATGACGTCCGCGTCGCGCGCGGTGATCGCAACGTTCGGCGTGTGCCCGGAACGCGCGAACGCCTCGTGCAGCGAAGATGGCCCCGCGAAGCTGAACGTGTACGTCACGAGCGGATAGCCCGACAGCACCTTGAAAGAGAGGCGCCCCGCCTGCGTCAGCGGGTGATCCTTCGGCACGATCACCGTTCGGTACCAGCGATAGCACGGCAGCAGGGTGAGGTCCGAAAAGAGCTGCTCCGAGCCGGTGGCGATCGCGCAGTCGATGCGGTCGTGAGCGACCATTTCGGCGATCTGCTCGGACGTGCCCTGATGCAGGTTCAGGCGAACGTGCGGATAGCGCGCCCGGAACTGCGAGATCACTTGCGGGAGGACGTATCGCGCCTGCGTGTGCGTGGTGCCGATGGACAGCGCGCCCCGACCCTCGTCCCGCAGCTCCGTCGAGAGATCCTTGATGCTCTGGGCTTCCTGCAGGATGCGCAGCGCCCGGTCGATGACCTGCTGACCGGCGGGGGTGATCCGGGTGAGATTGCGCCCCTCGCGGACGAAGATCTGGAAGCCCAGCTCGTCCTCCAGGAGCTTGATCTGCTTGCTGACGCCCGGCTGCGAGGTGTGCAGTTTCTGGGCCGCGGCCGTGATGTTGAGGCCGCTCTGCGCCACCGCCGCGAGGTAGCGCAACTGGTGCAATTTCATCCCGGAGCCCTTCGATTCTTTCGGGTTATGAGGGGGGCGAAGCCTAGCACTTAAGAGTGCCCTCGATCGCCGGGCGGCCCGGAATTGGAGGCGCTCAAGCGACGCGCGGCTCGGAGCAGGAAGCCCCTCAGTCCCCGGGCCCGGAAGGACTGCCCCTCGATTGCCGCCCGGCGATCGAGGGCCTCCCTTCCCCGCCCTGTTACCTCCCTATAACCGGAATGCACAATCTCATGAGCATTCATTCGTTCGGATACCCCAGGGCCGCCGATATATTCCGCCCACGTTATGGGCGATGTTCTCACCCTGGAGCTCGAGCAAAAGGCCCTCGCCGTCCGCGAGGCCCTCCAGTCGGCTGTCCAGCAATACGGCAAGGTCGTGTACTCCAACAGCCTCGGTGCCGAGGCGATGGTGCTGACCGACATCATCTGGTCTCACGTCCCCGAGATCGACATCTTCAGCATCGACACCGGGCGGCTCCACGAGGAGACGTACGAGCTGCTGGAGAAGCTGGAGCGGCGCTACAAGAAGCGCATCCGGCTCGTCTATCCGGACTCCGAGACCCTCTCGAAGCTCGTCGAAAAACAGGGTGTGAACGCGTTCTTCCACAGCCTGGAAGCCCGCCTCGCCTGCTGCCACGTCCGGAAGGTGGAACCCTTCAAGCGGGCCATCCAGGGCTACGGCGCCTGGGTGACCGGGGTGCGCCGGCAGCAGTCCGCCACCCGCGCCCTCGGCCAGCCGGTGGAGTGGGATGCTCCCAACGGCCTCTATAAGATCAGCCCCCTGCTCGACTGGACCGAAGAACAGGTGTGGCAATACATCAAGGCTCGAAAGATTCCGTACAACGTGCTCCACGATCGCTCCTTCCCGAGCATCGGCTGCTCTCCCTGCACCCGCGCCATCCAGCCGGGCGAGGATCAGCGCGCCGGCCGCTGGTGGTGGGAGAACGCGGACACGCGCGAGTGCGGCCTTCAGCCCCGGGTGCGTCACGCCGTCGGCCAGACTTGAGCGGCAGTTGAGGTCTGCATGGACTACCTGCCGATCTTCATCCAGCTCCGCGGAGCGCCGGCTGTCGTCGTAGGCGGCGGAAACGTCGCGCTCCGCAAGGTCGATGTTCTGCTCAAGGCGGGCGCGCGCGTCACGGTCATCGCGCCGAAACTGCACGACGAGCTCCGGGCGATGGCGGTTCGCGGCCAGCTCGACTACGTCGCGCTCGAATTCCATCCGCATCATCTCGACGGCACGTCGCTCGTCATCGCCGCAACGGACTCGCGCACTGTGAATGCCGCGGTGTCCGCTGCCGCGCAGGCGCGGCGGCTGCCCATCAACGTGGTCGACGATCCTGAGCTCTCGACCTTCATTTTTCCGGCGATCATCGATCGCTCTCCGGTGGTCGTCGCCGTGGGTTCGAGCGGGAACTCGCCGGTGCTGGCGCGCCGGGTCCGGCAGCAGATCGAGGCGTTGCTCCCGGCCAGGTTGGGCGCCCTCGCCCGTTTCGTCGGCGACCGCCGGAAGGATGTGCAGAAGGCGCTTCCACCCGAGCATCGCCGTCCGTTCTGGGAGCGGATCATCGGCGGGATCGTCGGTACGCGAGTGCTCGCTGGCGACGAAACCGAAGCCAGCGCGAAATTCCTGGATGAGCTCGCGGCGACCAACCGCTTGCCGGAGCCAGCCGACCTCGGGACACCGAACCCGGAGGGTTCGGGCGAAGAAGCACGGCTCGGCGAGGTGTACCTCATCGGAGCCGGCCCGGGAGATCCGGATCTCCTGACGCTGCGCGCGGTCCAGCTGCTCCAGCAGGCCGATGTCATCCTTTACGACCGCCTCGTTTCCGATGCCGTGCTCGACCGCGCACGGCGCGACGCCCAGCGGGTATTCGTCGGCAAGGAAACGGGCGGCGACCATCACGCCACGCAGGCCCGCATCCATGAGCTCCTCGTGCAGTACGCGAAGCGCGGGCTGCGGGTGGCGCGGCTCAAAGGCGGCGATCCGTTCATCTTCGGTCGCGGCGGCGAAGAGATCGAAGCGCTGAACGCGGCGGGTGTGCCGTATGTCGTCGTGCCCGGCATCACGGCTGCCTTGGGTGCCGCGGCCTCGGCGAGCATTCCGCTCACTCATCGCCGGCTGGCTCAAAGCGTCACGTTCGCCGCCGGCCACGCTCTCGATGACGATACGCTGGACTGGCGCTCGCTCGGGCTGCCGCATCACACCGTCGTTTTCTATATGGGCGTCGCCCAGATGCCCCGCATCGTTACGCGGCTGAAGGAAGCGGGAGCCTCGCCGGATCATCCGGCGGCGCTGATCGAACGCGGTTCCCTTGCGGACCAGCGCGTTCTGCGCGGCACTTTGGGTACGATCGTCGAGCTGGCGCGGATCCATGACGTGCAGCCGCCCGCGCTCCTCATCGTCGGCGAAGTGGCATCGCTCGCAAAGGGCGACAACGAGCTGATCGCCGCCGTGGAAGCGGCGCCGCACGCACCCGTCGCCGGCTGAACAGACTCCACTTCAAGCAATCGAGCAAAGGTCTCCGACATGACGATTTCCAGGGGCTTCTCCGGCGCCGTGGGCAACACCCCGCTCATCCGTCTCAACAAGCTGAGCGCGGAGACGGGCTGCGAGATCCTCGGCAAGGCCGAATTCATGAACCCCGGCGGATCGGTGAAGGATCGCGCGGCCCGAGGCATCATCGATGCGGCGGAGAAGTCCGGCGCGCTGAAGCCGGGCGGCATCGTCGTCGAAGGTACGGCGGGAAACACCGGAATCGGGCTTGCGCACGTGTGTAACGAGCGCGGCTACCGCTGCATCATCGTGATGCCGGACAACCAGTCCGCGGAAAAGTACAAGCTGCTCGAGATGCTCGGCGCGGAAGTGCACAAGGTGCCGACAGTTCCGTACGCGAATCCGAACCAGTATCAGAAAGTGGCCGGGCGGCTGGCCGAGTCGCTGCCGAATGCCATCTGGTCGAACCAGTTCGACAACACTGCAAATCGGGATGCGCACTTCAACACGACCGGCCCCGAGATCTGGCGGCAGACGGACGGGAAGATCAGCGCGTTCACCTGTGCCAGCGGTACGGGCGGCACGTTTGCCGGGGTTTCGGAGTTCCTGAAGTCCCAGAATCCGAACGTGCGTTGCGTGCTGGCGGATCCGCCGGGAAGCAGCCTGTACGAGTGGGCGAAGAACGGCGTGCTCAAGGGGACGGGCAGCGGCTCGATCACTGAGGGCATCGGCATCGCGCGCGTGACGGCGAACATGGCGACCTCGAAGTTCGACGATGCCGTGCACATCGAGGATCCGGAGACCGTCACCTTCGTGTATCGGCTGCTTCACGAGGAAGGGCTGTTCCTGGGGAGCACGAGCGGGATCAACGTCGCGGCGGCGGTTCGGGTGGCGAAGCAGCTGGGGCCGGGGCATACGATCGTGACCATCCTTTGCGATGGCGGCGCGAAGTATCAGTCGCGGCTGTTCAACCCGGAGTGGCTGGCGCAGAAGAATCTGGCGGCGTATGCCGTCGCGCCGGCCGGGCGGGCGCCGATTACGCTGGAGAAGGCGCTGGTCGCCTGAAGACCCGGGAGGCCCTCAATCGCCGCGCGGGCTTCCCGCCTTGACCTGGGACCGCCCGGTCCCACAGCATCGCGCGCCGATGCCATCCCTCCTGAGCCCCGCGGAAATCGACGCGCTCCGACTGAGTCTCGAGATCGCTGCGCGCAGCGTGCTCTGGAGCCTCCCCCTCGCGGTCTTCGTCGCCTGGGCGCTCACGCGAACCAGCTTCCCGGGTCGCACGCTGGTCGATGCGTTCGTGCATCTGCCCCTCGTCCTGCCACCCGTCGCAGTGGGCTATGTCCTGCTGCTGGTGTTCGGTCTGAATGCGCCGTTCGGCCGCTGGTTGTACGACAGCTTCGGGATGCAGCTCGCTTTCACGAAGGCCGGCGCCGCCCTGGCAACCGCGGTGATGACGTTCCCCCTGCTCGTTCGCGCCATCCGCATTGCGCTGGAAGGCGTCGACAGCGGGCTCGAAGCAGCCGCGCGCACGCTCGGAGCCGGCCCATTCGATCGATTCGCAACGATCACCCTGCCGCTCATGCTCCCCGGAATCCTCGCCGGTGCAGTGACAGCGTTCGCCGCTGCGCTCGGCGAGTTCGGCGCCATCATCACGTTCGTCTCGAACATCCCCGGCGAGACGCGCACGCTGCCCCTCGCGCTCTACACCGCCATCCAGTCTCCGGATGGCGATGCGATGGCACTGAGGCTCGCGGGGCTCTCGTTCATTCTCGGCCTCGGCGGCCTCGTGCTCTCGGAAATACTGGCGCGCGGCGTACGCCGGCGGCTGGGACGCTGACGTGCTGAGGGTCGACCTCGACAAGCGCCGCACGGGTTTCTCGCTCAAGGTGGCTTTCGAAGCGCCGACGCCCGGGGTCGTCGCGCTCTTCGGTCGCTCCGGCTGCGGCAAGTCCACGACGATCGATCTCATCGCCGGGCTGCTTGAGCCTGATACCGGGCGAGTGGAGGTCGATGGCACGAGGCTCGTCGACACCGCTGGCGGTGTTTCCGTGAAGGCTGAGGCGCGCCGCGTTGGCTACGTGTTCCAGGATTCGCGGCTGTTCCCGCATCGAAGCGTCGAAGGGAATCTGCGATACGGGCAGAAGCGCGCGAGAGGCGTCGAACAGCGAATCAGCTTCGATGACATCGTCTCACTGCTGGGGCTTGGCTGCCTTCTCCAGCGCCGCCCGAATCAGCTCTCGGGGGGTGAGCGCCAGCGCGTGGCGCTTGGCCGCGCGCTGCTCTCGCAACCGCGCCTCTTGTTGCTCGACGAGCCGCTCGCTTCGCTCGATGCCGCGAGACGCGAGGAAGTGTTCCCGTACCTCGAAGCGCTGCGAGACAGGCTGTCGATTCCGATGATCTTCGTAAGCCATCAGTTCGACGAGGTGCTGCGGCTCGCAACCCATGTCGTCGTGCTGAGCGAAGGCAAAGTCGCCGCGCAGGGATCGCCGGCGGAGATCAGCCTCGCGCCCGCGCTTCGCTCGATCGTCGGGCCGGATGCTGTCGGTGCCGTCGTCGACGGAGTCATCACGGCCGTTGACGATGAAAAGAAGCTCGCGGAGCTGCGCCTGGCGGGCGGCACGCTGCGCGTGAGCGTGCGGGACATTTCGGGGGCACGGGATGCGGCGGACGTCGTCGGGTCGCGAGTCCGCGTTCAGCTTCTTGCGCGGGACGTCATCCTCGCGACCGAAGCTCCGCGCGGGCTCAGTGTTCGCAACGCCATCGAAGGCGTGGTGGACGAAATCACTGCGGACGACGGGGACGCGGCACTTGTTCGCGTCGACATCGGCGGCGCGACCGTCCTTTCGCGCGTCACGAGCGCCGCCGTCGACGCACTACAGCTTCGGAGAGGCATGCCGCTCTGGGTGCTCGTCAAGGCCGTGTCCCTGCGCGGACACGCCTTTACCGCGCGGGCCAGCTCTCCAGCGTCCTGACGAAAGTCTGGAGAAATCGGTTGGCCTGGTGACCATCCATCACGCGATGGTCGATGGTCAGCGTGACGTAGCATTCCGGGCGGACGCCGATGCGCTCCTCCTCGCCCTTCTCCACCACGACCGGGCGCTTCTCCAGCTTGCCGATGCCAAGAATGGCCGACTGAGGCTGGTTGATCACGATCGGCGCGGCGAGGAGGCTGCCGCTCACGCCGTGATTGGAGATCGTGAAGGTACCGTCGCGCACGTCCGCGGGTGACAGCCCGCCTTCGCGCGCGGCCGTCACCAGACGGTTCAGTTCGCGCGCGATGCTTTCGAGGTCGCGTGACTCGACGCTTCTCAGGACCGGCACGACCAGGCCCGTGCCCTCGATTGCCGTGGCGACGCCGATGTGGATTTCGTCGTAGATCTCCAGGCCGGCGTCGGTCCAGCGGCTGTTCGCTTCGGGAACCGCGCGAATGGCTTGCACTGCTGCTGCGAGGAAATAAGCGGTGTACGTGAGAGGCACGTTCTGCGCTTCGAAGCTGCTTCGATGCGCTGAGCGATGAGCCATCACGGCCGACATGTCGGCCCGGAAAACGGTGGTGACGTGCGGAGCCGCGTGCAGCAGGCTTTGCACCATGTGCTCGGCGATCCGCTTGCGAATCGTGGAGTGCGGAACGAAGCGCGACTTGATGTTGCGAGCTTCGCGCGACGGGCGGGCGGCTGAGTCAGCATCGGTGAATTCACGGCGGGCAGGTTCAGATCCAGTGCGCCGATCGCCGCCGAGTTGAGGGGCGCTGGTCGGGCCTGCTTCCGGTCGTCGGTCGTTCGGCAGCGGCGCTCCGGCGGTTCGAGCGGGCGCCGAGTGAGCGAGCACATCATCGACCGTGATGCGCCCTCCTTCCCCCGTGCCGCGAATCACCGAAGGATCGAGACCGCGCTCGGCGATGAGCCGACGAACCGCCGGGCTCAAACGCGGGGCGGTTGCCGCACCACTCGAAATCGGCTGCGCAGCCTGGCTCGCACTCCCGTGCGTCGCGAGACGTGCGCGCGTTTCCGCCGACTGGCTCGCATTTGTTCCGACGGCGGCGCTCGCACCTATGTCACCCGAAGCCGCCGAACGCGCATGCGTGTCCGCCGCGAAACTCGCCTCCGGTTCCGCCGCGAAACTCGTCTCCGCTTCAGCGAAACTCGCCCCTGCTTCCGCCGGAGGGCTCGCACCCGCCCCAGCCGCGACGTCCGCAGCAAGCGGCTGCGCTGGCTCGGCCGAAGCGGCTGCGGCAGTAGCGTCTGCAGCTTCCAACCGACCCAGCACTTCCCCCGGCTCAATCTCCTCCTGCTCGCCCTTCACGATCTCCCGCAGCACCCCACTCGCGGGCGAGGGCACTTCGACGGTCACCTTGTCGGTTTCGATCTCGATCAGCGGCTCGGCTTGCGCCACCGGCTCGCCAATAGCCTTGAGCCAACGAAGAACCTGCGAGCGCGTCCCTTCGGTCTGATCCGCCGGAGCGAGAATGTCGAACGTCGCGCCCATGGCTCAGAAGCTCGCAATCCGACGGATTGCCTGAGTGATCCCCGCCGCGGTCGGCACGGCAGCCTCAAGCAGCACCGGGCTATGCGGGCTCGGAATATCCGGCATCGCCAGTCTTTCCACCGGTGCGTCCAGGAACTCGAACGCCTCCTTCGCGACGACAGCGGCAATCTCCGCGCCGAACCCCGCAGTCATGTTGTCCTCATGCACGATGAGGCATCGCCGCGTTTTCCGAATCGACGACAACACCAGCTCCCGATCCCAAGGCGAAAGCGTACGCAGATCGATCAACTCGACCCGCACCTGCGACGCCGCCGCAGCCTGCTCGCAGCGCTCGACCATCGCGCCCCAGGTCACAACCGTGAGCTCCGTGCCTTCGCGCAGCAAACGCCCGACGCCAAACGGCACTACGAAATCGTCGCCCGGATACGGCCGACGTGCCCAAGCGGCATCCAGCATCGCGCGATGCTCGAAGAAGATCGTCGGATCGTTCCCCCGCAAAGCGGACCGAAGCAACCCCACCGCATCCTCAGCGTTCGAAGGCATCGCGACCCGCCAGCCGATGCCATGCAGCCAGGCCACCTCGTTGGTCTGGCTATGCCACGGATCGCCGCACTTGAAGAATCCACCCGGCATTCGCACGACGATGGGCGCAGCGAAACGATTGTTCGTCCGCCAGCGCATCGTGCCGCAATCGTTCAGTTGTTCGCCTGCAGGGTCCGCGTACTTGCGGAACTGGATCTCGGCAACCGGCGCAAGCCCCGCGAGCGCCATACCCACGGCCCGCCCGATGATCCCTTCCTCCGAAAGGCTCGTATCGAACACGCGCGAACGTCCGTACTTCTCCTGTAGCCCCAGCGTCGCACCATGCACGCCGCCTTTCGGCCCGACGTCCTCGCCAAAAACGACCAGCTTCGGATTCGAAGCCAGCTCGACATCCAACGTGCGCCGAACGGCCGTCAGCAAATTGATGCGAGCAGGTTCGGGCCGCGCCCTCAGCGACACCGGCGGAAACGAGTGCCTCTCCGGCGCAAGGCCGCCCTGCTGCTGCAGGTCCCCCGAATCGCTGCCCTCGGAGAACACGTGCCGCGTAACACTGTGCGGATCGGGCTGCGGCCTCGAAAGCGCTCGCTCGACCGCCGCTTCCACATCACGACGAGCGGATTGCGCAATGGCCGCCCATTCGCCAGCAGTCATGACGCTTGGTACGAGCGCCGATTGAAGGCTCGGCAACGGATCCCGTGCCTGCTCCGCAGCTACGACCTCCGGCGACTTGTACGCCTGCGTGTCCTGCCCGGAATGCCCCGAAAGCCGCGGCACCGTGAGTCGCAGGAGCACCGGCCCCTCATCGCCACGCACATGCGACACGGCGGCCAGGATCATCTGCGCGGCCTGCACCGGATCCGTCCCGTCCCCATCGAAGATCGTGAGATTCGCGAACGACGCGAGATTGCTGGCGATGTTCCCGCCCGGCGTCTGCAAATCCGACTTCACCGAGATGCCGTACCCGTTGTCCTCGACATAGAACAGCACCGGCAAGCGAAGAGTCGTGGCGAGCGTAAGCGCAGACCAGAATCCGTTCGTTGCACACGAGGCATCGCCTCCATGCGCCACAGCGATACTTCCATCGTACGAAGCATCGCGAAGCACGTCGCGACGATATCGAATCGCCTGCGCCCACCCTGCCACCGGTGTGTACTGAGCACCGACTCCGCCGCACGCAGGCAGCACCGTCGCGCCACCCCGAGTCGGCATGTTGAAGACGACGCCGATGTCGCGCCCATAGCTGAACGACCCCGCGCGCGCAAGCGGACCCGCTGCAGCATCTTCAAGGTCGAGCCCAAGCGCGAGCATCAGCGGACGCGATCGGTAGTAGACGCCGACGCCGTCATGCTTCGCCGTGAGCTGAAGCCCGAGCAGGATCTGACCCAACTCATGCCCGCGAGCGGAAAACTGATAGAGAACCTGGCGTTCGGGAAGCAGTCGCGATTCTTCGATGTCATCCAGCGCGCGGGACGTGAGCATCAACCGCGCTACGCGGTGCCAGTCCACGGTGGGGAAAGATCCGAGGACGGACTGCGCGAAGCGGGCATCGGGCCCTCCGCTCCGGTGGACCGTAGAGACTGAAGCCGCACGCTGTGCCATCGGGACGCTTTCAGTTGGCCGCCGGCAGCACGGCAGCCTTCGGGGCGCAGCTTATGCGCGACTTCACGCAATGGGCTTGCTCTTGTTGCCCGACAGAGGCCCTAATCGGCAATAATCTTGCCGGTTCGAGGAGGCTTACCCATGCCCAAGTCCCTGGATCGTCTCGATCGCCGGATTCTCGATGAGCTGCAGGCGGACGGCCGCATCTCCAATCAGGAGCTCGCCAAGCGCGTGGGGCTTTCGCCCGCCCCCTGCTGGCGTCGCCTTCGCAGGCTGGAGAAGGAAGGACTGATCGCGGGGCACGTCACGCTGCTCAACGCGGAGGCGCTCGGCCTGCCGATCACCGCGTACGCGATGGTCTCGCTGGAGAACCATCATCCGGAAAGCGTCAAACAGTTCGACCAGATGGTCGCGGAGCGTCCCGAAGTGCTCGAGTGCCATTCGATGAGCGGCAGCAACGATTACCTTCTGCGCATCGTCGCCGCGAGCATCGGGGACTACGAAAAATTCCTCAGCACGCACCTGTTGCAGGTTCGCGCAGTACGCTCGGTGAACACGAGCTTCGTGCTGCGCACTCGCAAGCAGACCACTCGCTTGCCTGTGGCAGCGGCCGGACGATGACAATGGCGATGACTCGCGCGATGCTCGCGCGATCACTCGGACGATGACTCGAATGTAGTACGTACTATCGTGACGCCGCTCTGCCGCGTAATTTTTTCTTGACTGGCGTTCCGATGACTATATCCTACAAGCGTTCATTCCCTCATAAGAAACGCAAGGAACAGCATGCTGGTACTTATGCGGCGGCCAGGGGAGTCTATCCACATCGGCCCCGACATCGTGGTGACACTGATTGCGCTCGAACGCAATCGCGCTCGAATCGGTATCGAAGCGCCTCGAGAGGTTCCCATCGATCGGGAGGAAGTAGCGGAGAAGAAGCGCCTTGAGCTCCTGCAATGGCAGGAGCAGGACCCCAAGGACAGCGACTCAACCGATTGAGTCGTGCTTCAACCGGCGTCGTGCCGCGGAGCACCCTCTGCGGCACGATGCGCGGCCGGCGCAGCAGGTGAGAGCTTATCCTGTGTCTCGCGCATTTTCTCGATGAGTCGCGTCCAGTAGCGCGGCGAGCGCGTGTTGCGCGCCATCAGCGTGTAGACGGCTGGCACGACGACAAGCGTCAGCACCATCGAGATCAGCACGCCGTACAGCACCACTGCACCGATCGGCTTGCGATTCTCGGCGCCCGCGCCGACTGCGATCAGCAGCGGAATCGCGCCGAACGCGCTGCACAGGCTCGTCATGAGCACCGGGCGGAGACGCGTGGTGGAGGCTTCCACGATCGCTTCCATGAACTCGACCCCGCGGTCGCGCAACTGATTCGCGAACTCCACGATGAGCACGCCGTTCTTCGCGGCGAGCCCTATGAGCATGACGATCGCCACCTGGCTGTAGATGTTGAGCGAGATGCCGTGCAGCCACATGCCCGCCACGGCACCGACCAGCGCCAGAGGCACTGTCGTCATGATCACGAACGGCAGCTTGAAACTCTCGAATTGCGCGGCCAGCACGAGGAACACGACGAGCAGCGCGCCGCCCATCGTCCACGCCATCGAAGCGCTGGACTTCAGGTATTCGCTCGCCTCTCCGTCGAAGGACAGCTTCGCGCTCGGCGGCAAATGGGTTTCGACGGCGCGCGTCATGAAATCGACGGCCTCGCCCATCGAGTAGCCGGGCGCAAGGTTCGCGCTGATCGAGATGGCGCGCAGGCGACCGAACCGGTTTCGCGCCGACGACGTCGCCAGCTCCTCAAGCTTCACGACGCTGGACAGCGGAATCAGCTCGTCGCCTCGTTCGGAGCGGATGTAGAGATTGTCGAGATCCGTCGGCGACGCACGATCCTCGACTCGCCCCTGGAGGATCACGTAGTACTCGCGCCCTTCCTTGATGAAGGTGGTCACGATGCGCGAGCCCATCATCGTCTCGAGCGTCCGGCCGATCGCTTCCAGCGACACGCCGAGCTCGGCCGCGCGCGCGCGATCGATGGACACCTTGATCTGCGGCTTGCGCTCCTTGTAGTCGGTATCGATGTTCTGGAGGCCCGGATTCTGCTGCGCGACCTCCACGATCTTCTTGCTCCACTCCGAGAGCGTCTCGTAATCCGGCCCCTCGAGGACGGCCTTGAACGGATCCGCACCGCCCCAGTTGAACGCCGTTGGCGTCACGACGCTGGCGCGCACGCCGGGCAGGTTCGCCACCTTCCGCCGCAACGAAGCGGCGATCTGTTCAGCGGTGCGCTCCCTGTCGCCCCAGTCGTTGAGCACGACGAACGACTGCGCGCGGTTCACTTCACCCACACCGCCGCCTCCCCCGCCGCCGGGCACGCGGATGTTGAAGCGCTGGATGTCCCCGAACTCCCTCATCTCGGCTTCGATGATGTCTTCGAGCTGGCGCGCGTAGCCGTCCATGTACTGGAGCGACGCCCCTTCCGGACCGTTGAGGACCACGCGAACCGCACCGCGATCGTCGTTCGGAGTGCTCTCGCGCTGGAAGGTCAGCATCAGCGCGACGGCCGCCGCGAAGGCAATGCCGGCGAAGATCACAACCATCCAGCAGTGCCGCAGTGCCCGGCGCAGGAAGCCCCCGTACCAATGCGAAAGGGTCGCGAAGATCTCCGCGACGCGCTCGCTCACCCGGCTGCGCCTCGCGCCGCCCCGGAAGAACTGCGAGGTCATCATCGGCGTGAGGGACAGGGCGACGAGACACGAGAACAGAATGGAAGCCGCCAGCGTGAACCCGAATTCGCTGAACAGCCGGCCGACGCGGCCGCCCAGGAACGAAATCGGAACGAACACCGCGGACAGCACGAGCGTGGTGGCGATGACCGCGAAGCCGATCTCCTTGCTGCCATCCAGCGCGGCGAGGAGGCTCGGCTGGCCGTGCTCGATGCGGCGGTAGATGTTCTCCAGCACGACGATGGCATCGTCGACGACGAGACCGATGGCGAGCACCATACCGAGCAGCGTGAGCACGTTCAGCGTGAAGCCCATCGCGTTCATGGCGGCGCAGGCCGCGAGGATCGCGATCGGGATCGTCACCGCCGGAATCAGCGTCGCCCGCCAGTTGCCAAGGAAGGCGTACATCACGATCAGCACGAGCGTGAACGAGATGCCGAGCGCGACGAGCACCTCGTGCAGGGCCGCCTCGATGTACTCCGCGCGATCGATATTGATGCCGAGCTGAGTGCCCGGCGGCAGGTCCTGGTTCAGCGACGCGATCTCGGCGCGCACGAATTTCGCGACCTCGAGTGCGTTCGCATTGGGCTGCGCTTCGATGCCGACGCTGACGCCCGATATCCGGTTCGTGCGCGCGATGGTGCGCTCGTTCTCGGCGGCAAGCTCGACGTCCGCGACGTCGTCCATCCTGACGAGATAGCCGTCCGGGCCGCGCCCGATGACGAGATTGCGGAAATCCTCGGGCGTCTCGAATCCCGTGGCCGTGTTCAGCACGAACTCGCGCGACTCCGACTCGATGCGGCCAGCCGGGATCTGGACGTTCTCGCGGTTCAGCGCCCCTTCGATGTCGTTAACGGTGAGCCGGCGCGCGGCAAGCGCAGTCCGGTCGATCCAGATGCGCATGGCGTACCGCCGGGCGCCGGTCAGACGCACGCGCGCGACGCCCGGAAGCGCGGCGAAGCGGTCCACGACGTACCGCTCCGCGTAGTCCGTCAGCTCAAGGCTGTTGAGCGAGTCGCTGGAGAGGTTGACGAAGATGATCGGCTCGCTGCTCGCATCGGCCTTGGCGATCTCCGGCGGCTCCGATTCTTCGGGCAGCGAGCTCACCACGCGACCCACGCGGTCGCGGATGTCGTTCGCGGCTTCGTCGATATCCCGGTCCAGGTCGAACTCGACGGAGATCTGCGAGCGCTCGTCCATGCTGGAGGACTTGAGCTTGTCGATGTGCTCGATGCCCGCGATCCGGTCCTCGATCGGCTGAGTGATCTTGGTTTCGATGATCTCCGGCGAAGCCCCGCGATACCGCGTCTCGATCGACACGACCGGCGCCTGCACATCCGGCAGCTCGCGAATCCCGGCCCACAGGCGCGTGAGCCCGATGAGCCCGACCACGAGCAGCATCAGGCTCAGCACGGTGGCGAAGATCGGCCGGTGAATCGAGATCTCTGAGATCAGCATGTGCGGGTCAAATCACGGACTGGGGCCACCGGGCCGAGTCTACAATGTGACCCATGCACGATGTTGACGTAGTGGTCGCCGGCGCGGGCGTGGTGGGACTGGCCATCGCGCGAGCCCTTGCCATGGCGGGCCGCGACGTCATGGTGCTCGAAGCCGCCGATGCCTTCGGCACCGAGACGAGCTCCCGCAACAGCGAAGTGATCCATGCGGGCATCTACTACCCGCGAGGCTCGCTGAAAGCGCGTCTCTGCGTCGAGGGTCGCGAGAAGCTGTACACGTACTGCGAAACTCACGGCGTGCCTTATCGGAAATGCGGCAAGCTCATCGTGGCGACGTCCGAGCCGCAGCTGGCTGAGCTGCAGAAGATTACGGCCGCCGCGGCGGCGAACGGCGTGATTCTGAACCAGTTGTCCGCCGTGCAGGCGCGTGTTCTGGAGCCTGAGCTTCAATGCACGGGTGCACTTTTTTCACCTGAAACCGGCATCGTGGACTCGCATGCGCTGATGCTTTCGCTGCTTGGCGAGGCAGAACGGCACGGCGCGAGCCTGGTGTGTCACAGCAAGGTGTCTTCGGCTCGCGTCGAGCCAGACGGCATTCGTGTGATCGTGAACGAAGGCCAGACGGATCTCAGCGCGAGGATGCTCATCAACTCAGGCGGGTTGAGCGCTCCGGGCATCGCGGAGCGCATCGCAGGGTTTCCGCGGGAGCACGTACGGCGGGGTTATCTCGCTAAGGGAAATTATTTCACGCTTGCCGGGCGGTCGCCGTTTTCACGCCTGGTGTATCCCGTTCCGGAGCCAGGTGGGCTTGGCGTGCATCTCACACTCGACCTCGCCGGGCGTGCCCGTTTCGGACCGGATGTGCAGTGGGTGGAGTCAGCGGACTACACGGTGGATCCGCGGCGTTCCGAGCGCTTCTACGGTGAGGTGAGGAAGTACTGGCCTGCCCTTGCGGACGGTGCCCTCGAGCCCGGCTACGCGGGGATCCGGCCGAAGATTGCGGGCCCGGGCGAACCGAACGCGGATTTCGTCATCGAGGGACCCTCGACGCATGGCGTCCCCTGCGTGGTGAACCTGTTCGGGATCGAGTCGCCGGGGCTGACGGCGTCGCTCGCGATCGCCGAGCGGGTGCTCGCTGAATGCGGATGAAGAAGGCCCTCAATCGCCGGGCGGCTCAAAGCAGGAGCCCGGGACCTTGTGGACCTTGTAGAAAAGCTTTCAGGGCTAGAAAGCCGCCCGGGGCCCTCCTCTGAGCCGCCCGGCGATTGAGGGCCTTCCTGCTCTTACGAGATCACTAATCTCTCGCGAAGCACATCCAGAATCCGCCTCGCCGCATCCTCTGCCGTCCCATCCCCCGTGTGCACGGTGACTTCCGCGTTCTCCGGCGCCTCGTACGGCGAATCGATGCCCGTGAAGTTCTTGATCTTCCCTTCCTTCGCCCGCGCGTAAAGCCCCTTCGGGTCGCGCTTCATGCACTCCGCGATCGGCGTGTCCACGTAGATCTCGATGAACTCGTCCGCCCCCACGAGCTCGCGCACCATGCGGCGCTCGGCCCGGAACGGCGAGATGAACGAGCACATCACGATCAGCCCCGCATCGACGAACAGCTTCGCGACCTCGCCGACACGGCGGATGTTCTCGACGCGATCCGCGTCCGTGAACCCGAGATCGCGGTTGAGCCCATGACGTACGTTGTCGCCATCGAGCATGTACGTGTGGACGCCGCGCGCATGCAGCTCGCGCTCCACGATGTTCGCGATCGTGCTCTTGCCCGACCCCGAGAGCCCCGTGAACCACAGGATCGCCGGCTTGTGCCCGTTCAGGCGCGCGCGTGACGACTTGTCGACCAGCAGGTCCTGCCGGTGGATGTTCGTCGCCCGCCGCAAGCCGAACGTGATCATTCCCGCGCCAGCGGTAGCGTTAGTGAAACGATCCACGAGAATGAACGCCCCGGTCTCGCGGTTCTCCTCGTAGGGGTCGAACGCGACCGGCGTCGCGGTGGAGACGTTGCACAGCCCGATTTCGTTGAGCCCGAGCGTCTTGCCCGCGATGTGCTCGAGCGTGTTCACATCCACCTTGTGCTTCAGGCTCGTGATGCGGGCCGGAACGTACTTCGTCCCAATGCGCAGAAGATACGAGCGGCCCGGCAGCATCGCCTCTTCCGACATCCAGAGCACGTGCGCGGCGAACTGGTCGACGACCTCGGGCCGGCTTTCGGGCTTCGCGAGCACGTCGCCCCGCGCGATGTCGATTTCGTCCGCGAGCGTCAGGGTGACGGCATCTCCGGCCCGGGCTTCCGGAAGGTCCCCGTCAGCCGTGACGATGCGCGTCACGACGGACTCCTTGCCGGACGCAGCCGCAACGACCCGATCGCCTTCCTTGATCGTCCCGGACGCGACGGTCCCGGAGAAACCACGGAAATCCAGGTTGGGCCGGTTGACCCACTGCACCGGGAAGCGGAACGGCTTCTGGGCCTGCGCCTGCTCCACCTCCAGATTCTCGAGGTACTCGAGCAGCGTCGGCCCGTCGTACCACCGCATCCGGTCGGAGCGGGACGTGACGTTGTCGCCGAACCGCGCCGAAAGCGGAATCGGCGTGATGGACGAAAACCCTAGCGCCTGGGCGAACCCGAAGTAGTCGCCCATGATGTGATGGAAGCGCTCGCCCGAGAACTCCACCAGATCGATCTTGTTCACGGCCACCGCAACGTGCTTGATCCCAAGCAGCGAGCAGATGTAGCTGTGCCGCCGAGTCTGCGTCAGCACACCCTTGCGCGCGTCGATGAGGATGACGGCGGAGTCGGAGTTCGACGCGCCCGTCGCCATGTTCCGCGTGTACTGCTCGTGCCCCGGCGTGTCCGCCACGATGAACGAGCGGCGCGGTGTGCTGAAGAAGCGGTACGCCACGTCGATGGTGATGCCCTGCTCGCGCTCGGCCTCAAGGCCGTCCACGAGCAGCGCAAGATCGATGTCCTCGCCCGTCGTGCCGTGCTTGCGGCTGTCCTTCTCCAGCGCGGCAAGCTGGTCTTCAAGGATCAGCTTGGTGTCGTAGAGCAGCCGGCCGATGAGCGTGGACTTGCCGTCGTCCACCGAGCCGCAGGTGAGGAAGCGCAGCAGCCCCTTGTTCGGGCCTTCTCCGGAAGTGCCGACGGTCACGGTGCGTGGGATCGAGGCGGTCATCAGAAATAGCCCTCGCGCTTCTTCTTCTCCATCGATGCGGCTTCGTCGCTGTCGATGAGCCTTCCGGCCCGCTCGGAGGTTCGGGTCGTGATCATCTCTTCGATGATGTCGTCCAGCGTGGCCGCCTGGCTCTCCACCGCCGCCGAAAGCGGGTAGCAGCCGAGCGAACGGAAGCGCACATTGCGGATCTCCGGCGTCTCGCCGGGCTTGAGCGGCAGCCGCTCGTCGTCCCGCATGATCCAGACCCCGTCGCGTTTCACCACGGGGCGCGGAGCCGAAAAGTACAGGGGCACGACCGGGATGTTCTCGGCGCGCGTGTACTGCCAGATATCGAGCTCGGTCCAGTTGGAAAGCGGGAAGACGCGGATCGTCTCGCCCTTGTTGATGCGGGTGTTGTAGAGCTTCCAGAGCTCCGGCCGCTGGTTACGCGGATCCCACACGTGCCCGGCCGAGCGGAACGAGAAGATGCGCTCCTTCGCGCGGCTCTTCTCCTCGTCGCGCCGGGCGCCGCCGAACGCAGCATCGAAGCCGTACTTGTCGAGCGCCTGCTTCAGCGCATCCGTCTTCATCACCTGCGTATGGATCTGGGATCCGGAGGTGATCGGATTGATCCCGCGCGCGATGCCCTCGGGGTTCGTATAGATGAGCAGCTTCACGCCGTACCGCTCCGCGACCATGTCGCGATGGCGGATCATGTCCTGGAACTTCCAGGTCGTATCGACGTGCATCAGCGGGAACGGCGGCTTCGACGGATAGAACGCCTTCAGCGCCAGATGCAGCATCACGCCCGAATCCTTGCCGATCGAGTACAGCATCACGGGATTGCGGAACTCGGCCGCGACCTCCCGGATGATGGCGATCGACTCCGCCTCGAGCTGCTTCAGGTGGACGGACAGGGACCGGCTGACGACTGCGTTCATGATTTGGCGTGCAAAGGCGGGAGCGACTCGACTCGCCCCGTCGCGATGAAGGAAGGGTTGCGGAAGCCGGGCTTGCCGTACCGGAACGGCGTGCCGTCGAGATTGACGACCGTCCCTCCGGCAGCGCTCAGCACCGCGTGGCCGGCAGCAGTGTCCCACTCCATCGTGGGACCGAGCCGGGGATACAGATCCGCTTCGCCAGCGGCGACGAGGCAGAACTTGAGCGACGAGCCGACGGACACGAGCTCCGCCACTTCGACTTTCTTCAGCCACTCGTCGGTTTCGGGCGAACGATGCGAGCGCGAAGCGACGACCGTCAGGGCTCGCGACGCCGGCACGCGCGTTCGGATCGGGGTTCGAGGCGCCTCATGGGTCTCCTCGGGCGACTGGTTCGAGCGGAAGGCCTGCGCCGCGCGCACGTCGCCCGCGAACAGCTGCGACTTCGCAGGCGCGTACACGACACCAAGCTGCGGCACGCCGTCCTGGACCAAGGCGATGTTGACCGTGAAGTCGCCGCGCTTCTGGACGAACTCCTTCGTGCCGTCCACGGGATCGACCAGGAAGAACGTCGCCGCGCTCGGTGGGACCCGGCCGGCAGCCACCTCTTCTTCGGCTACCACCGGAATGCCGGGCGCCGCGGCGGCCAGGTGCTTGAGGATCACCGCCTCCGCGGCATGGTCCGCGGCGGTCACCGGAGACTCGTCCTGCTTGGTCTCGACAGTGAAGTCGCTGCGGTATATGGCAAACGCCGCCCGACCCGCCTCGACGGCGGCAGCGACGACGACCTCCAGCAGGGAGGCTGTGGACGAAGGGGTGGACACGGTGGAAACCTCGGGCGGCAGTGTACCCGAAGCTCCTTAAGACTCAGGGGCTTAGAAACCCCCAGGACCAGACTTCTTGGGAATTAGCATATACGGGCGGGGCAGCATCCGCCCCGCCCGTATCGGGAGACGAGTCTCAGGTCGTGCCGCCGGCGAGCGCTTCGACCTGGATCAGCACTTTCACTTCCGGCTTGAACCCGAAATTCGCGCCGTAGGTGATGCCGAAGTCGTTGCGGTTGAAGGTGCCCGTGGCATCGGCGCCGCAGACTTCCTTCTTGCGCATCGGGTGTTCCTTGCAGAGGAACTGGTTGATCTTCAGGGTGACGGGCTTCGTCACGCCGTGGAGCGTGAGGTCGCCGGTGACTTCCTCGGGGCCGTTCGCGCCCCACTTCGAGATCTTGCCCTTGTAGGTTGCGGTCGGGAACTTCGCGACGTCGAACATCGCGGGGTCCTTCTTCGCATGGTCGGTCATCTTGTCGTGGCCGAAATCGAGCGAGTCCGCGTCGATGGTGATGTCCACCGTGCCGGTCTTGGCTTCCTTGTCCAGCACGATCGTGCCCTTGGTCGAATTGAACTTGCCCCGCCACTTCGAGAGGCCGCCCATGTGATCGGCTTCGAAGCTCGGGTACGTGTGATCCGAATCGATGTCGTACGTGACGGGCGCTGCGAGCGCGGAGACCGCGGTCAGACTCAGGGCGCCGGCAAGCAGAATGGCCTTCATCGTAAGGTTCCTTTCGAATGCGGTTAGGGTTTGAGACCGGCGCGCCCCCCGGCTCGGAGCGACAGGAGCCTGCGCGCGGACCCGTAGCCTAACGGCACCCTTGCAGTGGAACCAGCGCTAAAGCGTCCCCAGAGCGGTCGCGACTGCGGGATGTACGATGCGCCCGGCGTGAACGTTGAGTCCCGCTGCGAGCCCCGCGTCCCTTTTCAGTGCCTCTTCCCATCCGAGTTCGGCAATCGCACGGACGTACGGAAGAGTTGCGTTGGTCAACGCGAAAGTGGATGTGCGCGGGACCGCGCCCGGCATGTTCGCCACGCAGTAGTGAATGACTCCATCCACGACGAACGTCGGCTCCGCATGCGTGGTGGGATGGCTGGTTTCGAAGCATCCGCCCTGATCGATCGCAATATCCACCACCACTGCGCCGGTCTTCATCTTCTTCACCATCGAACGCGTGACGAGTCTGGGAGCCGCGGCACCGACGAGGAGGACTGCGCCGATCACGAGGTCCGCATCGACGACGAGACGCTCGATGGTCTCGGTGGTGGAATACGCCGTGCGCAGCGCGCCTCCGAAGGTCGACGAAAGCTCGCGAAGACGATCGACGGAGCGGTCGACCACGGTCACATCAGCGCGAAGTCCCACTGCCATCTCCGCGGCATGAGTGCCAGCCACTCCACCGCCGAGGATCACGACCTTCGCGGGCGGCACGCCCGGCACGCCGCCGAGGAGCACCCCGAACCCGCCCTGCGCCTTCTGCAGGCAGTTGGCGCCGACCTGGATGGACATGCGCCCCGCCACCTCGCTCATCGGTGTGAGCAGCGGCAGCGTTCCATTGCGCCCGGTGACGGTTTCGTAAGCAATCGCGGTGGCGCCGGACTTCACAAGCCCGCGGGCCTGCTCCCGGTCCGCGGCGAGATGCAGGTACGTGAACAGCACCTGCCCCGGGCGAAGCATCGCGCACTCGCGCGGCTGCGGCTCCTTCACCTTCACGATGAGGTCCGCGTTCGCGAAAACCTGCTCGGCCGAGGGGACAACCTTTGCGCCGCAGGCCTCGTACTGCGCATCGTCCACCCCGATGCCGCAGCCCGCGCTGCTTTCGACGATGACCTCGTGCCCGGCCCCGACCAGCTCCCGCACCCCCGCCGGCACGAGGCCGACGCGGTACTCATGAACCTTGATCTCCCGCGGAACGCCAATTCGCATCGCCGTCTCTCCCGGAGCCTTGAATTGGCGGAAAGCTTAGGAGCGGGGACCGACGCCGGCTTGCGTTGTCCGGGACTCGCCCGACTCGCCGTGGCAGAATCTGCGGTCCCGAGGGCCGGAACAGGCAGAATCCTGCGCCTATGGACCTGGATCGCTACGATCGCGCCATCCTCAAGCTGCTCCAGCAGGACGCGCGCATCACGAACTCGAGCCTGGCCGAGAAAGTCAGCCTGTCCGAATCCGCCTGCCTGCGCCGGGTCCGGGCGCTGGAGGAAGGCGGCGTCATCGAGGCGTACACGGCCATCCTGAACCAGCAGAAGGCTGGGTATCCCGTGAACGTCTTCGTGAACATCACGCTGGACCGGCAGGCCCAGCCGGGGCTCGAAGCGTTCGAGAACGCCGTCCGGCGGATCCCGGAAGTCATGGAGTGCTACCTCATGACCGGGGACTACGATTACCTCCTGCGCCTGGTCGTGGCGGACCTCGCGGACTTCGAGCGGATCCACAACCAGTTCCTCACCCGCCTGCCGAGCGTGGCCCGCGTGCATTCGAGCTTCGCGGTACGGACCGTGACGCGTTCGACCGCGATCCCCATCAAGCAGCCGGCCATCAAGCAGCCGGCCAAATGAAAACGGCGGAGTCGATTGCTCGACTCCGCCGTTCCAGGTCGACGATGCGACGTTTACGTCGTCAGGCGGGCGCCCGAACGTACGCCGGCAGGCGGTTCGCGAAGTCGCGCAGCGCGCGAATGCCGCTCGCCTCCGCCTGAGCGCACCACTCGCGAAGGGCGACGACCGCGCGGGCATGGTTCGCGTCGTTCCAGAGCTGCGTCAGGCGCTCCCGGAACTCGTGGATGGCCTGCAGTTCCTTGTGGCGAGCCATCACGTCCTTCAGCGAGCGATGCGAGTCTTCCGACAGCGTGGCCGGGTGACGGATCAGGAGCTTCGACAGCTTCGACGGGCTCACCGTATCCGGCTCGCGGCGGGCCACCTCACGACAGACCGGACGCACGACGCGGCGTGCGTAGTCACGGACGACATGCATGCGGTTCGTGAAGAGCGCCTGGATCGTGTCCGCATCCAGCTCCGACTTCTTCTTCGCGAAGTGAGGACGGGGCGCCACGCGCTTCACCTTGCACAGGCCCACGGCCTTGAAGATGCAGATGAAGAGCCACCCCATGTCGAACTCCCACTTCTGCAGCGAGAAGCGGGCCGACCACGGGAAGGCGTGATGGTTGTTGTGCAGCTCTTCACCGGCGATGAAGAGGCCCCACGGGATGATGTTCGTCGCCGTCGAGGCCATCTCGTAGCTGCGATAGCCCCACGCGTGCCCGACGCCGTTGATGATGCCGGCCGCGAAGAACGGCTGCGCGACGAGCTGCAGGGCGACCATGAGGATCGAGAACACACCGAACAGCGCGATGTGCAGGAGGCAGAACAGCACGATGCCCGTCTTCGGGAAGCGGCTGTAGAGATTGCGCTCGATCCAGTCGTCCGGCGTGCCCTTGCCGTAGTTCGTGAGGATTTCGGGATTGCGGGCGCCTTCGACGTAGAGCTCGTAGCCCTCGAGGACGACCTTCTTGAGACCGAAGACCACCGGGCTGTGCGGATCGCCGGGCTGGTCCGAATACGCATGATGGCGACGATGGACCGCGACCCACTCCTTGGTGACGGTTCCCGAACAGAACCAGAGCCAGAAGCGGAAGAAGTGCCTCAGCGCGGGGTGCAGCTCCAGGGCGCCATGCGACTGCTCGCGGTGAAGGAACAGCGTGATGCCGAGGAACATGACCTGAATGCCGCCGTACACCACCAGGGCGTAGCCCCACCAGGGCATCTGCACAAGGCCGTAAAGCAGCTCGTAATCGAACATCGTGTCGTTTCTCCAAAGGTCCCGGCAGGAAGCGGGTGGCTCGCGGACTTTATCCTAAAACCGCCCCACTTATGTGAACCGATCAGCGGATTGAGGCCCCCCTTCGGCGAATACGGAGGGGTGCCGCGGTGCGGGAACCGTCCGACGGTCACCGGCGCCGCGGCGCCAAGGTTTCGTCAAATCGGGTCCCGCTGGTTCACAAGCAGGATCTTGCCAATGTGTTCCCCGGATTCCATGAGAGTGTGCGCTTCGGCCGCCTGTGAGAGCGGAAAGCGGGCATGGATGGGCGGCCTGCGCAGCTTCCCAGCCTCCAGCAGCGGCCAGACGTTCCGCCGCAAGGCTTCGGCGATCCGTCCCTTGGCCTCGACAGATTGAGGCCGCAGCACCGCCCCCACGAGCGTCAGCCGCTTGACCAGCACGGCTCGGAGGTCGATGGTCGCCTGCGTACCGCCCAGCGTGGCAATCAGCGCGATCCGTCCCTCGACCGCCGCCGCGGAGATGTTTCGCGGCATGTATTCACCGCCGACCATGTCCAGGATGACGTCGACGCCGCGGCCGCCCGTCGCCTCAAGCGCCACCTTCACGAAATCCTCTTCGCGATAGTTGATTGCTCGGTCCGCGCCCAGCTCGATGCAGGCTGCGCACTTACGCGCAGTACCCGCAGTCACGAACACCCGCGCGCCGAACGCCTTGCCCATCGCGATCGCCGTGGTCCCGATCCCGCTGCTGCCGCCGTGGATGAGGAAGGTTTCCCCGCTCTTCAGCCGCGCCCGTTCCAACACGTTCAGGTAGACGGTGAAGAAGGTTTCGGGAAGCGCCGCAGCCTCCTCCACCGTGAACGACTGAGGAATGGGGAGGCATTGAGCCAGGGGAGCTGCCGCATAGGTTGCGTACCCGCCGCCCGCCAGCAGCGCGCACACCTTCCGCCCGATCTCGGCAGGATCGACGCCCTCGCCGACCTGCACGATCTCGCCCGCCACCTCCAGCCCCGGAATGTCCGTGGTACCTGGCGGCGGCGGGTAGAACCCCATCCGCTGGAAGACGTCCGGCCGGTTCACCCCCGCGGCGGCCACGCGGATGAGCACCTCGCCGGGACGAAGGCGCGGCACCTCGCGGCTGACGGGCCGAAGCACCGACGGCGGGCCCGGGTTCGCGATCTCGATCGCAGTCATCCGCTCGGGAATGGGGCTCACCCCGGCATCACTCCTTCCGCAATCCCAGCAGCCGGATGGCGTTCTCTTTCATGATGAGGGGACGCACTTCGGGCTTGATGGTGAGCGTGTCGAAATCCGAGATCCAGCGATCCGGTGTGAGCGCCGGATAGTCCGAACCGAACAGCACGCGATCCTTCAGCAGCGTGTTCGAGTACTGCACGAGGTTCGCCGGGAAGTACTTCGGCGACCAGCCGGACAGGTCGATGTACACGTTCGGCTTGTGCGTGGCCACGGCAAGCGCCTCGTCCTGCCACGGAAACGACGGATGCGCGATGACGATCGGCATGTCCGGAAAGTCCACCGCCACGTCGTCCAGGAACATGGGGTTCGAGTACTTGAGACGAATCCCCATGCCGCCCTTCATGCGGGCGCCGACGCCGGTCTGCCCGCTGTGGAACAGCGCCGGCAGCTTCGCCTCCGCAATGACTTCATAAAGGACGTAGGCCTTGCGGTCGTTCGGAAAGAAGCCCTGCGTGGACGGGTGAAACTTGAAGCCGCGCACGCCGTACTCGTCGATGAGCCGCCGCGCTTCACGCGCGCCCATCTTTCCCTTCGCCGGGTCGATGCTCGCAAACGGGATGAGCACGTCATTGTTCTCGGCCGCGACCTCGGCGACCTCCTCGTTCGCGATGCGCCAGTGGCCCATCTCGGCTTCGGAGTCGACGTGGAAGATGACCGCCGCCATCTTTCTCTCGCGGTAGTACTGCGCGAGCTCCGGAATGGTGGGCGGCTTGCGCGACTTGAAGTACTTCGCCATCGCCTCGTCCATGATGATGGAACAAGGGTCGGGCGGCTGCCGCTGCGAGACGTTGGCATGCGTATGGATGTCGATGGCGACGATCTCGGAGAGATTCAGTGCAGGTTCGTATTTGGCCATCGTTCTAGCCTGCTTTCCCCGCGTCAGTTTCTTCTTTCGCGCCCTGCTTCAGCGCATCCGCGAGCCGTCTCCAGGAAAACACTTCGTCCTTCACGTAGGAAATTCCTTTCAGGTTCATTGCGTCGATGAGTCGATCCTGCCGCTGGGCGATGGCGCTCGCCATCAGCGGCTCGAAGCCGGCGTCCTGAAGCGTGCGGGCCACTTCGCGCATCTCGGCTGCGCGCCGGCGGCCGTGTTCGGCCACCCGGCTGATGAGATAGTCCGGCAGGTCCTTGTCCCAGCCCATGCTGGGGAAGGTCTCGTTCAGCGAGGCGAGCACCTGCTCTTCGGCGCCGAAATGCCGGGCCGCGAGCATCGACTCGACGGCGAGCGACTCGATGCCCTTGATGATGACGCTGCGGCACATCTTCACCGCGGAGGCGACGCCGATGTCGTCCGAGATCGCCTTGGCGTTCATGCCAAGGCGAGCGAGCCGAAGGGCGACGTCTTCCGCGCGCTGCCCGCCGAGAAGCATCGGGACTTTCAGGCGATACGGCGGCACCGGCGCCATCACGGCGGCCTCGACGTAGTCGGCACCCGAGCTTTCGACGGCGCGGCAGCTCGACTGCTTGCTGGCCGGCGACACGGAGTTGATGTCCAGGAACACCTGCCCGCTCGCGAGATGTCTGCCCCCGAGCGCGGCAACTTCACCTGAAGACGAGGCGGTCACTGCGGAGATGACGAGATCCGCTCCGGCGACGGCCGCCGCGAACGATTCCGCGGGCTTTACTTGCGCGCGCTCGATGCGCGCGAGCATCTCGGCGCGAGCCTTCGGATCGTCGAGAAGAATGTCGTACGTGGAAACCTCGCAGCCCGAGCCGGCGAGATCGGCGCCGAGCGTGGACCCCGCCTCACCGAAACCGATGAGAGCGATGCGCTGGATCCGGCGGTCGGCTGACATCGTGCCCGGCCGCCCGCTTATTTCCCGGTCGCAGCGAGCTGCGGCGGGGAGATGGAGTCGTCGTTGCGCGGGGACTCAGCTTCCAGAACTCGCAGGAACCAGGTGCGCATGGCCGCGCTCACCGGTTCGGGGCGCTCCATCGTGCACATGTGGCCGCAGTCAGGAATGTCCACGAAGGTGCTGCCAGGAATCGCGGCGGCCATCTCCAGATGGCGCTGCACCGGCGACCACGAATCCTCATGACCGCACAGGACGAGCGTCGGGCAACGGATGGTCGGCATGACGGTCGCCGCGTCCGGCCGGTTGATGAGCGCACGGGTCTGCGCCTCATAGATCTCCGGTGTCTTCGACTCGAACATCCTGAGGATCGCTTCGATGAGCGGCGTATCGGTGAGGCGCTTCGGGTGGACCATGCCCTGCACCCACTCGGTCGCCATCGCGCGCATTCCCTCGCGGCGTGCCGTTTCGAGGAGCGCGAGCCGGCCCGCCACTTCGCGTTCGCCCGCCTCGCCGGGCGGCAGCGGGTGATTGCCGGTATCCATGAGCGCGATACCGCTGATCCGCTCCGGCGCAGCCCGGTAAACCTCGAACGCCACGCGCCCGCCCATCGAATGCCCCGCGATGGCAAACCGCGACGGCGCGCTCGCCAGAATCGCCCGCGCCATGCCCACCAGCGAATCCTGCAGCCCGTGATCGGCTACGCGGATGTCGGCTATGTCCTCAAGGGCCGCGCGCTGGGCTGGCCAGACGGTTGCGTCACACAGAAGACCGGGAATCAGTACGAGGGGATGGCGATGCGAGGGCATCGCGAGATGTTCAGGGGTGGCACGGCCCCCGTCAACCCAGCGGCAGACCTACATAGTTCTCGGCGAAGGTCAACGCAGCTGCGCGCGACGTCGTGAGGTACTCCAGCTCGGCGAGCTGACGGCGGCGGTCGAACTCGTTATCCGTGTGGGAACGATGGAGCATGGAAGTGACCCACCACGAGAACCGCTGCACCTTCCAGATTCTCTGCAGGCAGGTGGCGGAGTACCGCTCCAGCTTCTCCGTTTTCGCCGGGCCCTGCCCCTTATAGAAGTGCGAAAGCGCCTCGGAGAGCACGTACACATCCGCGACGGCGAGGTTCATGCCCTTCGCGCCCGTCGGCGGCACGATGTGGGCGGCATCCCCGGCCAGGAACAGGCGGCCGTGATGCATGGGTTCGGCCACGAAGCTGCGCATGGGCGTGATGCCTTTCTGAAGCACCGGACCCGTGTCGAGGCGGAAGCCGTCGACCGTGGAGAGGCGGACCTGCAGCTCCTCCCAGATGCGCTCGTCGGGCCAGGTGGCGAGGTCTTCGTCCGGCTCGCACTGGATGTACAGGCGGCTGATCGTCGGCGAGCGCATGCTCAGAAGCGCGAAGCCCCGATCGTGATTCGCGTAGATGAGCTCGTCCGAAGCGGGTTTCGCCTCGGCGAGGATGCCGAGCCATGCGAAGGGATATACGCGCTCGTATAGACGCAAGACATCGGACGGCATGCTGGGACGGCTGATGCCGTGGAACCCGTCGCAACCGGCGATGAAGTCGCACTCGATCGTGTGCTCCGAGCCGCCAGCGCGATACCGGACGCTCGGCGAAGCACTGTCGATGCCGTGAACGGAGACGTGATCGACCTCGAAGTGGATCGGTCGGCCCGTTGCCACGCGCGCGGCAACCAGGTCTTTCACGACTTCCTGCTGCCCGTAGACGGTGACGCCATGTCCCGTGAGCGCGCCGAAATCGATCCGGTGCCTGCGGCCCTTGAACAGCACCTCGACGCCTTCGTGCCGCAGCCCTTCGCGCAGGAGCCGGTCGGCGACGCCAGCGCCTTTCAGAATGTCGACCGTCTGGTACTCGAGCACGCCCGCCCGGACGCGGTTCTCGATGTACTCGCGGCTCCTCGCCTCGAGCACGACGGAGTCGATGCCTCGCAGATGAAGCAGCTGCGCGAGCAGAAGCCCCGCCGGGCCGGCACCAATGATGGCAACCTGAGTTCGCATGCGGCCTCCAGCATCCACCGCGGACGCCTTCGGGACCATGCACGGGAGGTCCAGGCACTTGGACTTTTTTTACGTGGCATCATTGCGCCATGGCCCGAGCTGCCGCTGTCCCTCGCTTCTTTCTGTACGGCGAACCGCCCCGCGTGGCGGAAGAGCGCTTCGTGCACATCGAAACGATTGCGGACCGGAGCAAGCTGTACGACTGGAAGATCCGCCCGCATGCCCATCGGGACCTCCACCAGCTCCTCGTCATCCTCGACGGAGGCGGTGAGATGCGGGCGGAGAGCAGCGCATACGCGTTCCAGGCGCCTGCCCTGCTCATCGTGCCCGCCGGCGTCGTTCACGCCTTCGTCTTCCGCAAGGACACGCGGGGCTACGTCGTGACCGTAGCCGATACGGCGCTCGCCGATCTCGCGCGTCGTGAACGATCGTTCCGAGCCCTCTTCGACGCCGCGCTTCCGGTGGACCTGACGCGCAGCGCGCTCGAAGCTCACGAGCTGGAGGAAGCGGTGGTGCGCCTCCAGCGAGAGTTCACATGGTCCGCGCCGGCTCACGCGACGGCCACGGAAGCGCGGCTCGTCACGCTGCTGGTCAGTGCCGTGCGCGCCACGCACGAAATCACAGGCACTCACAAGGGCAACGGCGCCAGAGGCCCGAGGGCTGCGCTCGTCGCGCGATTCCGGGAAGCGGTGGAGTCGAATCTCCGCTCCGGGTGGGCCGTGAATCGCTATGCGAAGACTCTCGGCGTCACGCCTTCGCAGCTTCGCGCGGCCTGTCTCGAAGTCACCGGCGAACCGCCGATGCGCATCGTGCACGACAGGCTTATCCTCGAAGCCAAGCGCTCGCTGATGTACACGAGCATGACGGTGAGCGAGACCGCCTACGATCTCGGTTTCAACGATCCCGCCTACTTCTCGCGTTTCTTCAGCGAGCGGGTCGGCTGTTCGCCAGCGGCTTTCCGTCGGCGCACCGAAGGCGCCGCGTCCGGCTCCTAGGCGAGGACCGCCGCGCGATTCAGCCGTTCCGTATTCTCGATGTTCTGGCGGATGGTGCGTGCCCCAAGGAAGTAATGCAGCGCTGCCCAGACGTTCATGAGGCCGATGAAACACAGCGCGTATCGCAGCGACTCTTCCGCGCCCACGTGCCCGGAGATCCAGTCGCTGAGCTGCCCGGCGAGCAAGGGGCCGAGCCCCAAACCTACCAGTGTCTGTACCAGTAACAGGAGTGACGTCGCAGCCGCGCGTGATCGCAGCGTGGCCAGAGTTTGCGAGACAGCGAACGAAGGACCGAAGAACATGGAGGCCAGCACGATCATCATGCAGAACGCCGGGATGACGAGTCGCAGGTCGTTGGACAGGTACGCGAAGAACTGGAAGGGCACCATCACCAGCGTCGCGATGCCAGGGACCCACATGTACCAGCGTCGGTCCCCGGTTTTCGTGCTGAGCCGGTCCGAAGCCACTCCGCCGAGGAGCGTGCCGACAGCGCCCACCGCGGCGAACAGCGCCACCCAGTCGCCCGCTTCGGTCGCGGTCATGTCATGGGAGCGGATGAAGAACGTGTTGTTGAGCTGGCTGCCCGCATACCAGACGACCGAATGCAGGCCGGCGGCGAGGCACATGTGACGAAACGACGCATAACTCGCCAGGAACTTCATGACGTCCCAGAACGGCGGCGCTTTCTCGACGTCCTTCGCGGCAACCGCGTCGGAGAGCCCCCTCGGGGGTTCCCGTACGGTGAGATACACCAGCAAGGCGACGAGCAGCCCCGGGAGGCCGACCAGCGCGAACGTCATGCGCCAGCCGAACTCGTCGTTGCCCCGGCCGCCGACGAGGTTTCCGAGCATCGTGCCCGCGGGGACGCCGAGCGCGTAGACGGACAGTGCCGTGGCTCGTCCGGCGCGCGAGAAATAGTCCGAAATGAGCGAGTGCGACGGCGGCGTCCCGCCCGCTTCGCCCACTGCGGTGAGCGCCCGGCCAGCGATGAGGGACGCGAAGTTGAACGCGAGCCCGCAGGCCGCCGTCGCAGCGCTCCAGAGCGCGCATGCTCCGGCGAGCACATTCTTGCGTACCGTGCGATCCGCGAATGCCGCGATGGGGATGCCGAGCGTGGAGTAGAAGATCGCGAACGGCAGGCTCGCGAGGAATCCGAGCTGCCCGTCGGTGAGCTGGAACTCCACGCTGATCGAATGCAGGAGCGAGGCGAGCACACCGCGATCCATCACGTTCACGATATACGTGACGAGAAGCACGCCGAGGACGTAAATGCGATACGCCGGGGAAAACGACGAGGCTTCCGGATGCGGCTGGGCAACGGGCGCGGTCATGAAGGGGCGCATCCTAAACGAGTTCGCGCGGCGGAGGTGCCGAAAAACGTCCGTCGTCCCTGCGTCGGAGGGGCGCCCTCCCCCGCACCGACCGGGCATCGGCGCGCACCGTCCGTTACCGTCCGCGCCGCAGACCTGCCTCTGGCACGCGGTGCGGTTCCGTGCTTGATTAGCGTCTACCGTATATTTTTCAGGCG